>OCVV011350506.1_pt1 | contig 29884 bp, 35 predicted proteins | sample 1539721 | NCBI WGS metagenome assembly OCVV01 (sample SAMN02144230, study PRJEB22623) | gut metagenome | biome: sheep rumen | host: Ovis aries | place: New Zealand | reverse complement strand
GATATTTTCTCCGTAAACGTATTCCCATGATTCGATATCGCATTCCAGAATATCGAAATATCTTTCGTCTCTCAGCAGGTCGCCAATTTCTGCTGTGACGCTGCGTAAAGACTCATTTTCAATCATGTTGTCTTCCGTGTTGTAAAGGTTTACGACGATTGAATCATCACACGCAAGTTCCAGAAAATCTCTAATTGTCATCATAGCTCTGTTCTCCCTTCTTTATTTTTGGCACGTGGGTCTTAAAACTCCCGTACATACTTTGCGAGTTCTCCGTTCCTGTCCATGCGATCAAGTACACTAAACAGGACTATTCCGGAAAGATAGTATCTTATTCCGGCGTCAAGTGTGACCGGGTCGCTTGTCTCAACGTCTTCTGTCCTGAGTATACCCATTGATACGGCGTCCCATGCGTAATCATTGGCACGGGGGTCTTTCAAGGCTGCTTTTGCCGTCTCCGGGTCTCTCTCAGCGGTTATAGCGCTATCATAGAGCTTTTCCGCTATCTCGGTGTTCATTTCCTCAAAGTCAAGGTATTCGCCCGGCTTTACATTTTCGGAAATGTATTTCCGGATTGCTCCGCTCATTTCATCTTTATACATATGCACTCCATTCTCCCATTGGCACGGGGGTCTTAAGATTGGCACGGGAGACTCCGCAAAATGGCACGGGGGTCTTTATTGGCGTCTCCCAGCTTTGCACGGGGGTCTTACACTTTCATGGCGTGATACAGTTCTTTGCAGAACTGAAATTCTTCCGGATCGTTTTTAAATCGTCCTGTTGCACGGTCGTCGTTTTCCTGCAAGGTCAAATACTCATTTCCCATTGCAAGGGCTTTTTCTTTTCCGAACATGACGCAAAGGTCACGGAAAAACTCAAAACCTGTATTATACATGTTTGGCACTCCCTTCTTTAATATTTGAGTTTGATATTCTCACAAATTCCCGTAACATTTACGGGAACCTGTCAAAACATCAACGCTGCTTAATGCTTTCCAGAATTTCCGGCGTGATCGTTATACCGTCAATAACGAGTTTCAAGTTCTGCCTGTAAATTCCATAAGGGAAAATTTCGATCTCGTTTCCGTCGGTTCTCATAATCGTGCCTTATGCCGTGCCTTCCTTTTCCCTGTTAGGGCATGTAACAAAAGTTGTGCTGTAATATTCGGCTCCACCGTCTGTTTTGTGATAGTACAATCTCATATAGGCGCTCCTTTCTTAAAAATAACTGTCAGTCGCAAAAAATGTAGGCGTTCTGGAATAGGTCAGTGTAACGGGTCTCCACTTCTGAACAATAAAGCGCTTTCCGCTTTTATATATCCGGGTCGTGTCGTCGATCCATACGGAAAAAGTACCAACTTCCGGAGACGTGTCTTTCACGACTTTCACATTGTGACGTGCTAACACTTTGCGGACCTGTCCAGGCGTCCGGCATGATTCAATTTCTGTTTTGAGTCTGTCTGTCATTGTCTGCACTCCCTTCAAATTGATCTATACGGCTTTCCGTGCCGTGATAGCCCTCTGTGAGACTTGCGCTCACTCGGCTATATAGAAATAGCTTTAGCACTCTGCAAGGGCTTTAAATGGCTTTTAGGGCTTCTTAAAAGCTGATAGTATAACTGATTCCGCTATACTTTACTGTAAAGCCATAACGACTAAAAAAGTCCGCTATTCCGGAGTAAATCGTTTCTGTTTTTGCGTCCGGTCTGCATGATCCAAAAGCGCGGATATTTTCAGATATTGCATGATACTCCGCAAGTGTCAGACCTTCCTTTTTCAGGTCGCTTTCATTTTCAATCTCATTCAATGCGGAAAATGCACGGGTGACTTTGTGCATTCTTTCGGCTTCGGTTCTGTCTCTCATAATTTGCACTCCTTTCTATTATTTGCCGTTTCCGGCTTCTATATGGCTTTTCTATGGGATTTTATAGGCTGTTGCCGTTGTTCCCTTGTAAAGTCCCCTAAAGCATTTAGGGGCTGTTATAAGGTGGCAAGGGCTGTTATTCGATAACATAATATATTCCGTTGGCGGTTGCTCCGATGCGGAAAAGGTCTTTTTCGATCTCTTCCGGCGTCCAGGTCTCCGGGCTTTCGTTGTAATATTCTTCTAGTGCTATTGTTCCGTCGGTCTCGTATGATCCGACTAAACCACGTTTAAAAAATCTGTAATACATTTTCCGCTCCTTTCATGCTGTTTCAAGTTCCGAATAAAACACTTTTTTCCCGTCCCCGTGATGAAATTCATCAAGGAACTTTTTAAAATCTGTTATATGGCTGTCATACGTCATATAAAGGAAATTACCGTCTTTAAGCATTCCGGCGGTATATTGTAAATCATTTCCATATTTTGCGGACCTGTGAAGAATGTAAAAAGGTGTAAATCCGTTTTCGGTCTCGCTTACGGTATATACATAGTCAATCTTGCCACTTAATACCATGTTATAAAGTCCGTGCAGCTTACTCTTGTTGCGTTCCTTCTTTCGCTCTTCCTTCTCTTGTTCGGCTTCTGTGCCGTGAAAGAAAACGAGATAATCAACACATTCAAGCGTTATAAAATTATCTTGCTCTGGTAACATTTGTCTTTCCTTCCTTTATGGTTGTTTGGTTAATGCTTTTATAAATCCCCTTGAAACTAGTCAAGGGGCTATTATAACGGCGTCAACGCTTTAGAAAGTTTCCGCTTCTTTGGTGACTCCTTCCAGGATTCGCCACAAAGTACGGTATTTTGTGTCATTCCGGTCATTTTCACAAATGCACTTAAGACTGAAAAGCGCTTCTTCAGCTTCATCAAATGTTACTCCGTCTAATTCCAATCCGGAAAGTTTAGTCAATGCGCTTGCGATATCTTCCGAATAATAATTGAATGTAAACATGGTCTGTTCTCCTTTCTTTACTTTTCGATCTTGACAAGTTCCGACTTGCTGACAGTCTTGTAATTAAATCCGGATTTGAAATAATAAAGATTTCCGGAGATAAAATATGAATCAGCGAAAAACGTTTCAGTTCTCTCAATGGCTTTAAAGTTTCCGATAGGCTGGTTGTATTTGATTGTGACTTTCATTTTTTATCCCTTTCATGCGGTTGCACTGTTTCTTGTTGCTTTGATGATATCGACAAGCATGTTTCTATGTGTTACGGGCGTCTTGTTCCACTGGGACTTACTTATGCTTTCGATATCGTAATAATTGAGGAAAGCATTTACATGTTTGTTTGTCGTTGCACTCCAGCTATCCCACAACCTAATAAATTCACCGTTTTTGATCGCTGCAACTTCTGTGTCGTAGCTTGTGAGGATTGTTAGGTTTTTGCTATATTCCGTAACAATGGCCTTTCCGTAAAAAGATTTTTGTCTAGTGTTCGGTTTAAGTTCAAAACGTTTCATTTTTTTTCGTTCCTTTCTTTCCTTTTCGTGTCCTCTGCATTTAACGGGCTTGGAACCGTCGGGATTTTCCCGGCTGCATTACACGGGGATCAATGAAAATCCCCTGTATTTGGTTTTATTCTTCGTCGCCTTCCTCTTCGTTGTCCAGCATTCCGAAAAATCTTTCCAGTTCGTCGTCGTTTTCCATTTCGTCAAGGGCTTCTGTTATTGCCTGTCCTAAAAGATAACATCTGATAGTTACGTCAAAATATTCCCAATCTTCATTAAGGAATTTCTCCGCAACTGTTTCGGCAGGAATGCAAAAATCTTCTATGGCGTTTCTAATATATGTATGCGATTCGTCGTCACCTTCGATGTTCTCGTGTGCCTTCCATGTGCTGAATGTGTAGCTTCCGCTTGCGTTTCCTGTTACGCTGTCCTCACAGAAAAGATCATCGTAAAGATTCTGCTCCATGTTGTCGCGGTTATAGTATTCGCCTACTTCTACATTCTCGTTAATATACTCTTTGATATCCTCTTTCATTGCTTCGATGTAGTTATACATAATCATTTTTTCCTTTCCTTATATATGTGAATGATTTTATTTACTTTGTTTCCGGTGTAAGCTATCCGGCGCTTTCATGATCGGCGGCGGCGCTCGGCTCGTCTCCGGTCATTACTTTTGCCTTTGTCGCTTACTTATAAATTGAATCGAAAAATGTATCAATCTGACTCATGACGTTTAAAGCGAAAAACGTGCAAAAGATTGTAAATACGATTAACACTCTTGTTCTCCCTTCATTCAAAATTTCTTATCTGATCCAAAAGTTTTGGACCATATAAGGAACTTTGAAAAGTTCCTGTTTGTGTCAAGCGTTGTAAACTACGTTTCCGGCGTTGTCTCTCTCAAAATATAATTCGCCGGTTTCCAGTGATACAATCGTCTGAACTGTTCTGTCTGTTTTAAGAAGTTCCATTGTATTCACTGTGTAATTTACTGTTCTTCCATTCCGGAAAGTAACTTGAATTTTTTCGGCGTTACTGGTTCCAAAACAACTTGATAACCATTGGTCTCTATAACTCATTTTTGACTTCCTTTCTGTGTGGTGTTCTGTTCTTTTGTTGATTCTATATTACCACTATAAAGGTAATAATGCAAGCACTATTTCGCTTTTTATAGGTAAAAATATAGCAAAAAATCATTACCTATATTTAGTCAATTTTTACATACTTTACAATACCAAAATAAGGGTATATAATCGGAAATAGGAAAATACATTGTCTCCGGCGATAGTTCCGGAAACAATAGAAAGGGGAAAAGGTCAAAATGATAAGATATAAAATCGATGTACTGGAAGAACTTAAAAAGCATGGATACAATACCGGAGTAATAAAGCGTGACAGTTTACTTCCAGGACAGACAATAACAAATTTGAAAGCCGGAAAAGGAAATATTACACTTGATACTCTGAACAAACTTTGTATCATGCTGAGATGTCAACCTGGGGATTTGATCGAATGCTATATTACCGATGAGGAAAAGATAAAATACTTCCGGTAAAATCCGGCGTATGATCTCCGGCCTATTCCAGTAAAACATCATAGCATCATAACCGAAAAACAATGCTTTTAAGACTCTGCATAGACTTGTACAGGGTCTTTTTTATTGCCGTGGTAGAAGTGTTCCGGAAAGTGTGAGACGGGTCTAAAAATGGCGTTTAGGGGCTTGCACGGTCCCAAAAACAGGCAAAACAGTAAAACTTTCTTAAAAATGTGAGAGTATATTATTTACTTTTGGCGTCAAGGGGCTTAAAATTTCCGGCATGAAAAAGATAGTTTTTGATGTCAACTTTACAGACATGACATATATCAAAAACAGAATCGAAAATTGTGTAGAGGAGTTCTGTGAGGAATACAATATTACGGATCTATCCAGTGAAACACAAAACAGATTCAATGCTTGTTTAAGATATATCTATGAGCATGTATTTAAAGCTACTCCGAAAGTAAAAGTTGATAATAGAACTAAAACACTTTTAGACACTGATAATATTGATCTAGTACTAGAAGTATTAGAGTATTATATATATCTATGTGATATTTATAGCAAAGCTGTAAGTGTACAAGGATTTAGTACATTAACGGGAATAGATAGCACTATAATTTATGACTGGAAGAATGGAGTAAATAGAAATTTAAACCCTTTATATTCCACGATTTACAAAAGGTTAGACGGTGAAAGGGAAAGAACTTTGTCTGATCTTTTAGTCTCCGGAAAGCGTCAACCTATAGGTGTTTTAGCTGTCTTGAACCATGAAAAAGGCTGGAATCTTCCCGGCAGCACAAGAGAAGTAAAACATGTTGCAAGTGTTGAAGACGCAAGCGCAATACAAGAGCGATACAGAGCGCGTATCTCTGATAGTTCCGGAGACAATAGCACGGGGTAAATTGTATATGCAATTCGGGTCAAATAGCATGTTCTCCGGCCATATAATTGTACGACAATTTGAAACAATGGCAAGCGCTGAAAAACCGCATAAATAAAGGCTTTTTCAAGGTCGAACGCTTGTTTCTCTTCGACAAACATTGACTTTATCGAAGAGATGAAATGAATTGTTTTTATCAGCGTGAAAATTCTGTCAAAAGGTCGCTTGCTTTTCGTTCCTGGCTTTTCCGGATCGCTTTTACATTCTCAGCTTTTTCCGGCTTACTTTTTTGCTTTTCGGAACCGCTTTCGACTGGTTGACGGTGACGGGGGTGTGCTTGATGATTTCGACGCCGGATGAACCCCTTAAGTAGCTGAAAGAATAAAAAGGGTTTATACAGTATATTGCCTTGTATTAACTACTCTTAAAGTAAAAAAGGCTATGTAGTATATTACCTTTATATTTCTTCTAAATAATTAGGGTATATATAGCTCTAATATAATATATATAAATATATTTAATCACAGTGCATTATATATTACTCTATACCCTCTTAAGTGGTTTAAGGTTATGTCTTACAGTTCTAGGTTTTATAATCCAGTTCGCTAAAATTAGGTCAGCTAAAATCTATTTACGGAATTATCTATGGAGTTATCTATTTCGCATTTGTCGGTAATACTGTTCGCTACAATAGTCTCGGCTTTGGTGCTTAAGGATTGAGTTATCAGGAATATTGCATAGCAGTCTATACGGAACTTGCTACCAGAGGTCATACGGTTGGCATCAGTTGGCGGAAAAGTCACTGCGAGATTACGTGCGACGGCAAGAGGTATTCGGTCAACGTCGATGATTACAGGACAAAGTCGGTCAGTGAAATGGTCGGCACGCTAGAGGGCTGAGACACGTCCTCAAAAATTTTAAAAAATCAAAAAGGTCATAAAAGTTATGGCAGATATAGTTACTGCTACGGAACTTGCGGACGCCTGCGCAACGATCATCGAAGCGTACAAGCATGACATTGATTTTCGTGATGCTTTCATCGCTACGGTGGCATATGCAATCAGTGATACAGACTCGCCTAGAAAGGTAACGGAAAGGATACTAGGAGTTGAGTGAGAAAATAGACCATCCATCACACTATGCTTACGGAACCATCGAAGCGATAGAGGTAATCGACGACTGGGAGTTAGGTTTTTCTCTCGGAAATGCCGTCAAGTACATCTGCCGTGCCGGTCACAAAGAAGGTAATAGTGCGGTGCAGGATTTACGCAAGGCATCGTGGTACATCAATCACGAAATTGAAAGATTGGAGAAAACGTCAAGTGAAGGTTAGGGTCAAGTATCACACTGACATTGATTCTATCGGAGCCGCCCATCTTGGAGAATGGTGCGACCTTCGATGTGCGGAAGACACGCATTTGTCGTTCGGAGAGTATAAGCTGATTTCTCTCGGAGTCAGCATTGAACTTCCGGAAGGTTATGAAGCTCTTGTTATTCCTCGGAGTTCGACCTTCAAGAAATACGGAGTCCTTCTTGCAAACAGTGTCGGTCTTATCGACAATGCTTATTGCGGAGACGATGATGTTTGGCGGTTCCCGGCTGTGTGTCTCAGGGGCGAGACATTCATCCCGAAGAACGAGCGGATATGTCAGTTCCGCATCCAGAAGATTCAGCCCGACCTTGAACTTGAACCAGTTGAATTTCTCGGAAACAAGTCCAGGGGCGGTATCGGTTCTACCGGAAGAGTTTAAGCTAACGACTCACTAGGCTGACGCAAGTAGCACAAACAACAACATAAACCGCAAAGTGAAAGGAGATTCCTTTTCTTCGTCCCTCTCCCAAACATTGTCGGTCTAGTGAGTTTTAAATATAAAGCGCCTTTGGAGCATTGAGTGAGTTCGATTCTCACTGGCGCTCATTGCCAGTTTGGTTGTCATTTTTTGATGGATCATTCATGGTTTGCCTCGACCTGTTAGGGCATCGGCTCTGATTAAAGGCACTTCAAACGTGCCGACAGGTTTCGTACAGTAGTTTTTTGTACCTGTACCCTACATTTTTCTCCATTCTAGCTTCATTCGGGCTTGGGCATGGCTCGACGGCTTGCGGAAGTGCCGTATAAATCTTCCGCATACTTTTTTGTCGCAGGGTAGAGAAGTCCGGTCTATCTCGCAAGCCCCATAAGTTTGAGATCACGGGTTCAAATCCCGTCCCTGCTATTATCAGGGCTATCGCCAAAGGGTAAGGCACAGCGCTTTGACCGCTGCATCGTGTTGGTTCGAATCCAACTAGCTCTGCTATGAGCAAATACAACACATACCAAACTTACCGGAACGTTTTGGCAACCATGTCGCACATTGACTTGCTCGATTACACGGCAGGTCTTTTATGCGAATTGCAGAGACATGGCGTCGTGCCGGATAAGACCAATCCGAAGAAGCTTGATTTCAGCAAGGTGAAAAAGCATGAATTACACAGCCCAGAAGATTGAGAAGCAGATTGAGTCTCACATCAAAGACATTGCGTCGATCCTTGCAAAAGGCAGAGATGTTGAGCTTCGGAAGGACAGCGGAGATAATCTCAAAATCATTGAGGTCTTAAAACGCATACGGTAAATAACAATGGCTCACCCGTAGTGTGGGTGGGTAACAGTCAAAGAGCGACTTCTACGGAAAGGGGGTTGCTCTTTTTTTATGCCAAACTATACGGAACGACAGCAGACAGCTTTAACAATCAAAGAGTTCATGGTGCAGAAGGGCGCAGACCTTCAATCCCTTGAGGATATGCACGGGCTGATGTATCAAGCAGAAGAAGCCGGGGAAGTGGATGATAATTTTGACCACCGTGATTTCTGGCTCGATATTTCGGAGTTCTGCAAAGATGCGTCCATGAAGCTGAATATCAAGACCTGCGAGACGGTCTACGGTCAGATGTACGAGAAGTTCCTGCTCTTCGAAACGAAGTACAGCTTCTTGAGCTTTATCGAGTACATGGAGAAGAACAGACCGTACGAGAAGCGTTACTACGATCCCAGCCGGAAAACCCTTCGTGCTGTCGTAGACGATCTTCAAGACCTAGAAGATGGTAAATATAACTTCTACGGATTGTCGATGCCCCCAAGAACAAAAAAGAGTACGACGTGTATTTTCTTCCTTGCGTGGGTCGCTTGTAAGCATCCGAACAGCCATAGTGCTATGGGCGGTCACTCCGGTATTCTGGCAAAAGGTTTCCACAAGGAACTGCTCAACTTGATTACGACTGAGGAATACACTTTTACGGAAATCTACGAGCGTATGCATCCCGGTCATGTCTGTCTCCGTGATAAGTCTGCCGATGAGTTAACAATTACATTAGACAAGCCTGACAGGTTTGCCACGATTACGTGCCGTGGTATCGACGGAACCTGGACCGGAGCGATTGATATTTCACAGGACGGCTATCTGTACGTCGATGACTTGATTCGTGACAGAGAGCATTCACTTTCCCCGACTCGTATGGAGAACACCTATCAGGAAATGCTCAACAAGATGTTTGACCGCATGAACGACGGTGCAAAGGTTTTAATGGTCGGAACGCTCTGGTCGATTCTAGACCCACTTGAGCGCATGAGAGTCCAGTACGGAAACAGACCTGACTACAAGTTTCGGAGAATACCGGCTCTTGACCCAATTACGGATGAATCCAATTTCGACTATGAGTACAACGGCTTCTCGACGCAGTATTACCGTGAGATGCGTGACCGTCTTGAGAGACCTGAGTGGATGGCAAAGTATCAGCAGCAACCGTTCGTCCGTGAAGGTTTGCTGTTCCCGTCAGACGAACTGCGCTACTTTAACGGCATCCTTCCGGAAGGTGATTCAAGAATCGTTGCGGTCGTTGACGTTGCTTTCGGTGGCGGCGACTCACTGTCAATGCCGATTGGTCGTGAGTATGAGAACGGCGACGTATACATCTTCGATTGGGTATTTAGTACCGGAGCGAAGGAACAGACGATTCCGGTAGTAGTAGGTCGCATCATTGGCAATGAGATACGGAATATCCGCTTCGAAGCAAATACAGGTGGCGACATGTACTGCGAGTACGTTGACGACGAGCTGAAAAGACAGGGCTACAAGTGTTCATGTACCGCCAGACGTGCGCCGAACACAATGGAGAAGATGGCGAAGATCAATGCTTATGCCGGAGACATTAAGCGGAACTTTGTTTTTCTAAACACGTACAAGAGTACATTGGAGCAAAAAGAAGAGGACAAACGGCTTGGCATTACCAGGTACGAACGGTCAGCCGAATACAACCGTGCGATGGAAGAGGTCAACATGTTCGTTACGGTCGGAAAGAACGAGCATGATGATGCCGTGGACAGCCTGACGCAGTTGAGCATGTTCTGCGAGAATCCGTATGCGACAGTCACGAAGATTACAAGAGGTGGCAGATTTTGAACAAAGAATCCCTACTGCACTACTGCGAGTTGATAGATGAGGTCGAAGATACCTGCACAAGCATTCAGAAAATCAGGAGTGACATCAAGAGAATCGAAAAGCAACTTGCTGAGATTGAGAATGGACATACCGTAAAGGACAAGGTATATGGTGGTGAAGGTGGATGGCAGGGCTTTGTCATTGAGGGCGTTCCGATTGCGGAATATTCAAGATTGAAAATCATTCTCGGCAACCGGAAAATATGTCTTGAGCATGAGCTTGAAGTCTTGGAAGTCAGGGTCACAATGCTTGACAACGAGCGGATACAGGTGCAGGAGTTCATTAGTCGTCTGAAAGACCCTCAGATTCGCCGGATCATCACTTTCCGATGCGTTCAGCGCCTTCCATGGATGGAAGTTGCACGCAGAATGGGCGCAGGTTACACAGATGATGCTGTTCGGAAGGTCTATGCACGGTTCTTAGAAAAAGAAATCGGATAAAAATGCGAAATTGTCCGTTTTGTCCGACAATTCTCTGCTAAGATGTATTCTGAAAAAATATGCAAAAGGATTTTAACAAGCACTCCACGTTTGACGGGGTGCTTTTTTGTCATGGAAAAGCAGATAAAGCAAAAGACAATCCGTTGCAAGGGGTGTATGAGGACTTTGTGCAAGGTCGATAGGATTTCGGAAATCGTCAAGTCGTACAAATGCCCTTGGTGCGGAACGGTCAACCACTATAACGGCAAGGGGCATGTGGCAAGCACAAGTTCAGTGAAGTATATCGCTACTGCATCCGGAAGACGTTTTTTGTAGTGCAAGGTGGTGATGGAAAATGAACATCCTTGGTGATGGCGTCGGTCGTGCGGTCATCTATACCGACGAAAGAGAAATTACAAGTGAAAACATCATAAAGGTCTTGCAAGAGACGTTTCCGTCACATATCGGAAATGCACAGCGCATCGATGAATTGATCCGTTTTGAAGCCGGAGCGCAGGAACAGTTGCGTGCGAAAGTCACTCGCAAGGAAATCGACAGCAAATGCGTAGACAACGTTGCAAACGAGATTACGGAGTTCAAGACAAGCTTCGTGTGGGGCAATCCGATTACGCTTGTTCAGCGTGGCGAGAAAGACTCCGGCAAGAAGGCTGAGAATAAAGCCATTACAAGACTGAACGAGTGCTACTCCGCTGAGTTCGTTGGTCGGAAACAGCAGGAGCTTGCACGGTTTGTCGAGATAGGCGGTATCGGCTTTACTTTCATCGATATCAACCGTTATTGGCGTGAAGGAAAGTCCTATTTCACGTATGACGTATTAGACCCACGGTACGCATACATCGTCAAGTCAAGTTCACTCGGACACCGGAAGATGCTCGGCGTATCATACTCGACTGACACAATGGGTAATTTCCACTTCACGGCATTCACTCCGATTGCACGTTTTGAGATAGATTCCCTTCTCCGGAAAGAGCCGAAGAAAGAAAACTCCGACAACGAGTATGCCAGAAACTACGACTGGCAGGAGCGTCCGTACAACAATCAGCGCAATCCGCTCGGCATGATTCCGATTATCGAATGGGTCAGGGCGTCCGATCGCATGGGATGCTTTGAACGACAGATTCCGGAAATGCTCGAACTGAATCAGCTTGAATCGGATTTCTCAAATCTTGTTGGTCAGACCGTCAATTCTATTTGGTGGGCGAACAACGTCGAGTTCCCGGAAGAGACTGTCACCGACAGAGACGGGAACGAAATCAAGACTGTTTCGCATCCGGAAAACGGCGATTGGATTGAGACTAACACGACTCGTGACGGAAAAGACCCGAAGATCGAACCGCTCGTCATTAACTCCGACTACAACGGTCAGCTCAATAACATCGTCACAAAGCGGTCGCTTATCCTTGAGAAATGTCAGGTTCCGCAGAGGGGCGACAGTTCCAATTCTACCGGAATTGCTACGTCTGCTGCTTCTGGTTGGGATGCCGCTGAAAGTTCCGCATCAAAAGAGCAGATGTACATGGAGTCGTCCAAACTGGAAGAGGTCGAAGTCGTCTTATCGGCAATCAACGCAAGCCCGGACATCGAACCTGACAATCCGATGTTGGAACTGAAATACATGGATGTTCAGCCGTCCATAAAGCGCCAAAAGAATTACGAGCTTGTCTCAAAGATGAATTTCTTTGCTACCGGAATTTCCCACGGTCTGCATCCGAAGCATTTGCTCAAAGAGATGAACGCTTTTGCAGACCCGGAGCAGGTGTACATCGATTCCAAAGAATATCTGGACATGTACATTGAGTCCACGTTGCAGAAAAACAACGGGAGTTCCGGCGACGGCTACAACGGCTACGGCTGGTATCGCAAGGGAAATTCAGATACCGGAGACGGCGGTTCCGGCGAGGATGCTCCAAACAAAGACCGACTCGGTCAGGACGAATCCGATCAAACAGAGAACAGCCCGAACGTGAAGGGGTGATTGCATAAATGTCAGTCCTTTCGTTTGACGAACTGAACAAGCTCGGCAAGGAACGTCGCTCAGAGCCTATAGAGGAGTATTACGAGCCAATGCGGATTAGCCGGAAACGCAGAAATGACCGTATACGCATTGCACGGAAATACAGGGACGCTTTGCTTGCGTATATGGACTTTGTAGACCGTTTTGCGCAGTACGGATACATTGATATTCCGGCAAAAGAAATGCTCCGTAGCTCCCTTATAGAGCTTATAGAGGACGCATTCATCATAGACACGATCCTTCGTGAATATGCCGACAGAATATCGGAACAGATACACGATTCAACCATGCGGAACAAGGATAAAGACCCGTACTTCTTGTCGGAAGACAGGGCAACATTTATCGGAGAAGATGAAGCAAATGCCCTTGTCAATTACGACGAACTGAAAGAAGCGGTCGAACTGGGAAAGTCCAGAAAAACATGGCGCACGGTCGGTGATAAAGCCGTCCGTGATACGCACAAGGCTGTCGAAGGCAAGACAATACCTCTCGACAAGCCGTTCGTAGTCGGTGAGTGCGAAATGATGGTTCCCCGTGACCCGGAAGTCGATGCACCGGAAGAAACAGTCAACTGTCGATGTTGGCTCACATTTAGTTAATCAGAGGTAGGTCAACACCTATCTCTTTTTATATGCGCCAGAGAAGGCGCTATACAAATTTCGCAACGAAGACATGCAGAGAAGCATGAACAAAAACGCAGAATACAACACTTGCTCAATTGATGAGCAACGTCAGAGAAGACGTAAACCGCAGGAGATTTTATGGCAGAAACAAAGGAAAACATTGAGGTAACTTCCGCAGAGGAAACCAAAGTCGAGAAGAACGACACGAACGAAGTTGATGTAGCCGCTAAACTTGCGGAACTGACCGCACAGAATCAGGCGCTTATGACCGAAGTCGCAAAGCTAAAGAAGGCGTCCGACAAGAACGCATCCGAAGCCGCCGACTACAAGAAGAAGTACCGTGAAACACTTTCCGCACAGGAACAGGCTTCTATTGACAAGGCTGAGAAAGAAGCCGAACGGGATGAAAAGTACAATCAACTGCTTCGTGAGAATCAGATCAACAAGTATGTGCGCCAGTACATGAAACAGGGTTACTCAGAAGAGCTTGCCACCAAAGCCGCCGAAGCAATGTATGACGGAGATACGGATGCTCTCTTCAATGTTCAGACAGAAGCGACAACGGCAATCATCAAGAAGAAGGAAAGTGAATGGCTCAAGTCGCGTCCAGACGTTAATGCCGGAACAGGAACACAGGGCGTTACCAAAGAACAGTTTGAGACTATGAACATGATGCAAAGGTCAGAACTTCGCAAAAAGTCACCGGAAGTCTACGAACGACTTGTAGGTCGCGCCTAAACAATAAACATTTACACACATAGGAGATTAAATATGGCAGCTTCAGCTAATGCTACAATGCTTGCACAGCTCATTGATCCGCAGGTGCTTGCAGATTATATCGACCAGAAACTTATTGACAAAATCAGACTTGCTCCGCTTGCCACAATCGACAGAACGCTTGAGGGCAGAGACGGTGATGAACTTACACTTCCGGCATATTCCCCGTTCATCGGCACTGCTCCGCTTGTAGGCGAAGGACAGGATATTCCGATTGCGAAGCTCGGAACAACCACAAAGAGAGTAAAAGTTACAAAGATCGGCAAGGGTGTTGAGATCACGGACGAAGCTCTGCTTTCCGGTTATCAGAACAACGCTGCTGACGAAGCTACAAGAGAAATTCTGCTTGCCATCAACGATGGCGTAGAGCGCAGACTTCTTGACGCTATGGACGGAGTATCTTCTCTGACACATACCATTTCAGCGGCTACAAACGCTTCTGATGGCATTGCAGATGCACTCACGAAGTTCGGTGAGGACATTGACGGTGAGAAAGTCCTTCTCATTGACCCGAATTTCTATGCGAGACTCCGCAAGTCCAATCTCTGGATTCCGAACACAGAGATCGGTGCAAACATCCTTATCCGTGGTACGGTCGGCATGGTTCACGGTTGCCAGGTTGCTCTGACAAGCAGACTGACTGCTCCGACTCACTATACGAAGACAGCGGACGAATCTATCAATAGCTCTAAGACCTACTACACACTTGACGCTGTTACGAATGTCTACACGGCTGTTGCGTCTCCGGTTGCGGCTGATCTTGGCAAATACTATGAGAAGTCCACAGGCAATGCTGACACAGCTTACATCGTAAAGCCGGGCGCACTGAGAATCTACATGAAGCGTGATACTCTCGTTGAGGTTGATCGTGACATTATCTCTCAGACCAACTTCATTGTCGGCTCTAAGCTGTTCGCTCCGTATGTCTATGACGAGAGCAAGATCATCAAGATTACGCTTGGTGCGTAATCCGTAAGGAGATTTCACATATGGGAATGATGATACGCAGACGTCAGCGTATCCGTTATGAAGAGGGGGTGACTCAAAAGGTCGCTCCCGTTCCTTCTATTCCGGAAGATAAAAAGCCGGTAGCGGATAGCGCAGACAAGAACGCTCAGAAGGGCAGACGTAAGCGCAGAGACGCCTAAAAGGTGGTGAAGACATGTCACTCAACGACCTGAAAGAAGAAATCCTCATGGAGCTTATAACTCAGCTTGAAGACGAGGTCGGCTTTAAAGAGGAAGTCGTGAAGTCGAAGCTGAACATAGCATTCCGTGAGGTCTTGCAGGCTAGAACAATGAAGTTCGGTGGCAGGTATCCGTCTTCCATGTCGGAAGAAGAGCAGTACAACGACCTTTCACAATTCACTTCCCACATCTTCAATCTGGCACTATTTGACTACAACACCATCGGTATAGAGTTTCAGACGAGTTCTACGGAAAACAGTACGACAAGAACGTACAGAGACCGTGACCGCCTTTTTAACGGCATTGTTCCGTTAAGCCGACTGGTGTGAGAGTAGAGAGCGGATTGGTTCGAGGTACGTGTACTTTCGGTGATTGTATGCGTGCTTTGGGGGACACATTATTGTGTGGGGTACTTTTTACGCTGTTGGGGGTATGTATGTCACCAGAAACACTCGACTACATCCGTACAATCATAAGCATCGTTTCGGTGGCATTCGCTGTCTATATGGGTCTCAGCGGTAATCGCAGGGCAAGCGACGAGGACAGGGAACAGCGCATACGGTCTGAAACACGTATGGATGAGAAATTAAATGACGTTCTTTCGACGACAAAGGACACTAGAGACAGCGTCCGGGAGTTACAGAAAGAACTTACTGACCACAATAACAGAATTATCTCTGTTGAAGAATCACTCAAAAGCCTTCACCGACGTGTAGATGCGGTCGAGTCAAGGCTTAACGGGGGTCAATCGTAATATGACAGACAGACAGAAAAGATGGTTTAAAGCAGCCGGTGTAAGAGCAGTCAAGACAATTGCTCAGACGGCTGTTGCCACAATCGGCACATCTGCATACATGGGTGATGTGAACTGGACGCTCGTTGCATCTGCGTCTGTTCTCGCCGGGGTACTTTCGGTACTCACATCCATTGCAGGACTGCCAGAGGTAGATGTTACCGAGTAAGGGGTGATTCCTTATGCGGACAGCACTTAAGAATAAACAAAATCTGATGTATTCAAATCAAGGAGCGACGAAGCCGTTATATGTGGTCGAGGATGGTCACATTCTTACTACGGAAATTGACGGCACGGTCATTCCCGTATCGGCAGGATACTCAAATCCTGTCTACGAAGAGCCGGTTGCTTTTATCGGCAATATTATCCCGGTAGGTTCCGAATCTTACGCAAGGGGAAATGTAGCCGTCCCAATGGCATACGGTATCGACATAAGCGCATACGACGCACTTATTCTCATGAAGGCATTTGAATTGCCCGTCACGGAAACTTCCGTAATATGGCACAGGTCAGAGCCGAAACACAAAGTGATGAAAGACGTTGTTATGCTCGACGAGGACGGCAAGGAAACTGACGATCCTTCCAAAGCCGTTACAGTTGGCGACGCAGACGTAGTCGATGAAAACTCCGCAGATTACATCGTGAAGCGTGTGGCGACATCGCAGAACATATCGCTCATCCTGCTTCGGAGAATGAACACAAATGCGTACAAGGACTAAGAAGTTCCCTTTAAGCAAGAAGGGTATCGATGATGCCATAGCTTATCTTGAGTCCTACAAGAAGCAACTGATTTCAAAGACACAGAGACTTCTGGAAGAACTTGCGAAGATAGGCATTACGGAGTCCGACAAACGTTTCGAAGCGGCAAGTAACGGCACTACGGACACGTCACACACATCGACTATTGAATCTGTTCATTTTGACGGAAACAATGTCACGATGACAATCCGCATTTCCGGTAAAGACTTGGTTTTTATCGAATACGGCGCAGGTGTCCATTACAACGGTCATGCCGGAGAAAACGTACATGAATCGGATAAGTTCGTGTTAGCTCATCCGGAATATCGCATTGGTAAGTACGGCACAAGCGCTGAATGGCAATGGTCGCTTGGTATCAATGACTTTTGGTACTATCAAGGCAAGGAAGTATACGGTACAAAAGCCACAATGCCTGTTTACGGTGCTGTGGTCGCTATGACGGAAGATATTCAGAAGATTCACTCGGCGGCGCAAAAAGTGTTCTCGGATTGGAGTTGATGCTATGGCAAGTGAAAATTGGTTCCAAAAACTGAAAGCCGTACTTTTTACTCAGTTCGAGAAAAAGGTAAGGGACGCTCTAAACGGCTCGTATACGGACATTTACTTCACGATAGAAGAAGACAACACAGAGCCGACGAAACTGCCTACGGTGTTCTTCTCGGAGCTTACACCGATAGAAACGGGCAACAATATCGACAACGTATCGGTCAATGCGCTTTACGAAACAATTCAGATTACAGTTTATTCAAATGAACGGTCAGACGTTAAGGAGATAATTGATGCTTGCGTACTGGCTATGAAGTCTCTTCGGTTCAACATAACTGGTTTTCCGATATATGAGACGGATCACGACATAAAGTTCGGAGTCGCACGTTTCCGTAGACTAATTGCGGAACACGACTTCTTTTAATCATTAATGGGGGTATTAAGATATGGCACTTGCAGGTCTTTCGACACTGGGCGTCAAATTCGGCTACAAGGCAGGAGCTACACAGCCGGATTCCTTTACTGAACTTACAAGAATCAATTCAATCGGTGGTATCTCTCTTTCCACGGAAGCTATCGACGCATCCGCACTCGTAGATGAAGTTACTCGTCGAGTCGCCGGTAGAGCAGATACAGACGAGACACTTCCTGTCACGATCAACTGCACAGACGCGACAATCGCAGAATGGGAAGGTGTTATCACAGCTTTTAACGGTCTGACAACCGGACAGGAGCTTTGGTTTGAGGTTTATCATCCCAGACTCACAAAAGGTTTCTTCTTCAAGGCTGAACCGCCGAAGAAACTTCCGATGCCGGAAATGGGTCAGAATCAGCTTTTGACAATGGAAATCAACCTTGTCGTAACAGAGTATGTCGGCATGGCTACTGCTGTTGAGCCGTCCACATAATAATATTATTTCGTTAGGTACACGGGGGAGTCGAAAGGCTCCCCCTTTCCTTTTATTTAAGGTTGCTCACGCCTTTAACGTGGGGGAAAGGGTTTCAATATGGCTAAAAAGAAAAACACTTTTACTGTTAACGGCAGAAAGTATATCGCCAAAGAGTTCGACTTCAATGCGGTCGCAGACTTCGATATGATGGGTCTTGCCATTGAGGATTTTGGCAAGAAGAACATTGCGCTTGCCAGAGCGTACCTTGCCCTGTACAACAACAACAACCTTGCATGGGCTGGTAATGAAATCCAGGCGCATGTCATCAACGGCGGTACACTCACCGACCTTTTTGAAGTATTCGGAAACTCGGTGGCAGACTCCGGTTTTTTTCAGGCAGTCAACAAGAAATCAGAGACGACAGCTCAGTCGGGCAAGAAAGAAGAGACAGAGGAAGAGTAAGCCGAAAGAAGAGTCCGAAAGACTATGACGATGTGCGTGACTATTTTCGTTTTGAATGGTTGCCAGACGCACTTGCCATTGGTATTTCGGAAGAACTTTTCTGGACGCTCAACCCTCACAGGCTAAAGGCTTACGTCAAGGCTGATGAGATACGCAGAGAACGTCAGGACGAAGAAATGTGGCGCATGGGGCTTTACGTGAACCGTGCCACACTTGCTTCTACGGAAAACGTCTTGGCTGGAAAGAAAGCGTCCATCACTTACTTTGAAGAACCTTTGCTTGCGACTGCAAAGAAAGAAACCGAAGAAGTTGCCTTAACAGAAGAGCAACAGATGAAGCAAGTCGAAGCGTTGTTCACATCACTTAGTGTGTTGGCGACAAACTCAAGACTTGCACAGCATAAAACTTCGGATTAAATGTCTCCGAAAGAAAGGAGACTTAAGATATGCCTAATGGTGATGTAATTGACAGCTTGTCGTTAGAGATAGGCGCAAGCGTCAATAAGTCAATTAGCGCCATTGATGAACTTCAAAGGGAATTAGGGAAACTCAACGGTTCACTTGAGAACTTCAAGGACAACGGGAGCTACAAAAGGTCATTAGAGAACCTTTCAAAAGGCTTTGCGGATTTAAGTCAGAGTATCGAGTGGCTTGACGAAACTAAGATTAACAATACGGCTAAAGCGTTAAACAATCTTGCCAAAGCAGCCGATAAGATAGATACGTCTTTTAGTGGCAAGGGTACGAAGACTGATAATAATGCTTTTAGCGGTCAGGCAAAATCAATCTCGATGGCTACCGAAAAGCTGAAGGAGTACGGAAGGACTTTTGCGAAAGAAAGCTGGATTTCCGACGAGAACGACATCGAACAGGTAGCTGATGGGTTTGTCGATTACGCCAAAAAAGTTGCTCTATTCGGAGAGAAGTCCGAAGAAGCTCATGCAAGTCTCGAAAAACTCGCTCAAACCACAAAGATGTTTGCGAGTAGCAATTGGCTTGACGATGATTTGATCGGAAATTTACCCGGATACGATGCCCGTGATTATCTAAAAGGCGTCAATGCAGGTGGCGGTCAAGTCCTTGTCAACAATGATGCGGACAAGACATTTGATTACGCAAGAAAACGTTCTATTCTTGGTAAAGCGTTTTCAAGTAATGCCAAAGCCGGGAGTCAGGATATAGAGAACTTCTTAACAGAAGCGGACGGTCATCTCGGTACAAACTTCGGGCAAGGTGATATTTCGCAAGGCTTTGAGCGGATGGCTGATTATGTCGAAGACCTTCCGGGTAAGGTAAGGGACTTAAGCCGTGCATTCATTGAATGGAGTGCAGATGCGCAAAGCACAAAGGGAATAATCGACGAAGTTATCCCATCCATGCAAGCCCTTATAGAGATGGCAGAGCAAACATTCAACTCTACTTCTTCAAGCGGCGGGATGGTTGCTAACACGGATAACGGCTTTGTTGCGTTAGCTCAATCTATTAAGGAATTGTCTGGATTAAAGATTCCGGACATGACGAACCTTAATACGCTAATCAGTGCGGCTAATCGGTTCGGCAGTGAAAAGAGCGCCGTTGCAAGCGAGAATATCCCGAAGCTGATAGAGGGGTTGAAACCACTCGAAGCCGGGTTCCAGATTCCGGACTTTACAAATCTCGGAGTCCTCGCAGGCGTCACGTCGAAATTCGGCAGTGACAGTGCGGTCACTGCGTCAACAAACATTCCGGCAATTGCAGGTGGACTCAAGCAGCTTGACGGCGTAGCTATTCCAGACTTCTCTAACCTTTCTGGTTTGGCAAGTGCCATCACAAGGCTCGGAAATGATAAAGCACAGAACGCTTCTTGGGTTCTCCCGAACGTCATGGCAGAACTTGAGTCGTTCTCACAGCATTTTAGCGGTCTTACAATAGACGCAAACGCCTTAAACACGATTCAACAATTAGGCTCTGCATTCTCGAAACTTGGTGGCAAAAATGCTAGTGAAGCCATAAAAACACTTCCACAGCTCTCCGATGCGATTCGACAGATGGTCGATGACCTAAACAGCCTTCCGGAAGTCTCCGATAAGACTCAGCAGTTGGTAGTCGCTCTCGGAAATCTCGCCAAAGCGAACGGCAAGGTTCAAACTTCAAACACAGGTACAAATAAGTCATTCAACATGCTTTCTGCTACTATACAGAAGTTCAGCGGTTGGGTGATGAAGAGCTGGAAAAATACGAACGTACTGCAAAGCGCAATCAATGGATTGAAGAGTGGAATAAACAACTTCAATAACGGCATGAAATCAGCCAAAGCCCATACCGAAAGCCTTACAATGGCTATTGTCAAAGTGAGGACTTTGATATGGGGTCTGAAACGTGTCATGAGCTTCTTCTCTGGAGCCATTGAGAATGCTTCTTCTCTTACAGAAGTGCAGAACGTAGTCGCAAATGTCTACGATCCTTCCTATATAGAAGAGTTTGAAAAGGCGGCTGAGAATACCATTACTACACTTGGTATGTCGAAGTTGTCCTTTGAGCAGTACGCTTCTCGGTATCAGGCAATGGGCAAGGCTATGGGTATTACCAATAGCCAAATGTCGAGCGCCGAAGACCATCTTAAGACAATGGGCATCGAGTACGGTCTAGCAACCGGAAAGATGGGCGACATGTCCATCAACTTGACTCGGTTGGCGGCTGATATGGCATCCTTCTATGATATAAGTCAAGAAGACGTGTACGAGAAGTTGCAAGCTATCTACACGGGACAGACAAGACCTCTCCGTGCCCTGGGCATAGATTTAACGCAAGCCACTTTACAAGAGTGGGCTATGAAGCAAGGGCTTGACGCCAACATCTCGTCTATGACGCAGGCTCAAAAGACCATGCTTCGGTATCAGTACGTTCTCGCTCAAAGCACTGCGGCTATGGGCGACTTCCAGCGCACACAGGAAACTTTTCACAATCAAACGGTTATCCTCAAAGAGTCAATCAAGGCTCTCGGTACGATCATCGGTCAAGGTTTAATTAATGCAATTAAACCTGCATTAAAAGCCTTTAACATATTCCTGCAAAGCACAATATCTTTTGCGCAAAACGTCCTTAATGCTCTCGGAAAGATTTTTGGATGGGAGTATGAAATTACAGGTGGCGGTATTGCTGATGACGCACTTGCCGGAGTCGAAGATATAGCTGACGACTTAGGCGACGCCACAGGTGGTGCTGACGACTTAGGTGACAGCGTTGGTGGAGTCGGTGATGCACTTGATGACGCTAACGATAACGCTAAGAAGCTGAAAGCTACGATTCTTGACTTCGATGAACTGCACGTCCTCAACGATGTAGCTGATACACTTAATGGTGGTTCTGGCGGTTCTGGCGGAGGTTCCGGTTCTGGCGGTAAAGGGTCTGGCTCTGGCTCTGGTGCAGGTTCCGGAAGTGGTGTTGGTGCAGGTGGTGCTAACACGAATCCAATCAGGTTAATGAAAAAGAAGATGGAGTCGGAAATCGACAATTTGTACGATCTCGGCAAATACATTTCCGATGCCCTCAAGAAAACTTTAGATGATATTGATTGGGATAAGGTCTATGAAAAGGCACGTAATTTCGGGAAGGGTCTGGCTCAATTCCTCAACGGTCTTATTCAGCCGGACACTTTCTACTCGGTAGGAAGAACACTTGCCAATAGCTTAAATACGGTTGTTGAAGCAGCTCTCGCTTTCGTTAATGAGTTCGACTGGAAGAAAGCTGGAAAGTCATTGGAGCAAGGTCTCTGCGGTATTTTCGAGAACATCAACTGGCAGAACATTTATGCGCTGGCTGACGGTCTCGGCAAAGGTCTGGCTGATTACCTTAATAATCTCTTTACGCCCACGCTTTTCATGGAAGCAGGGCAAACACTCGCAAGGTCGCTTAATACGGTTTTCCACTTCCTTGACAACTTTGGAAAAGAGTTCGAATGGAAACAGTTCGGAGAGTCGTTGTCGGCAGGTCTTGTGGCGTTTATCAATGAAATAGACTGGGAGACCGCCCTGTCTGCGGCTAAAGAGTGGGGAACTGGTATTGCAACAGCTCTTAACTCATTTATTGAGAGTGGAGACCAGAACAAGTGGCGTGCGGTTGGACAGACAATCGGAAACGCTATTAAGACTGGATTAGTTGCGGTCATTTCACTGACAGGTGAAATCCATTGGGATGAAGTTGGTCATGCAGTAAGCGACACCATCAACGGTGCGTTAGACCAGATAAGCGGAGAAGATGTTGCGGACGCTATCAATGGTATCGTCGAAGGTCTTAACGAAGCGATAGGTATATGCAAAGAAGATGGAACGTTCGATAGGATCGGTGACGAAATTTTTGAAGTCATCAAGAACCTGCACTGGGACGAAATAGCAAAGCTCCTTAAAGATACTGCAATGCTTGATTTGGCGGTCGGTATGGCTACCGGATTAGCCGAACAGCTTGCGTCAAACCCGGTTAAAACCATTATCGAAGGTGGCGTAGGTGTTCTCGGAAATGTTTTGTCAACGGCTATTGCGCTGAAACTTCTTGGCGTTGGTGGAGCTGGCGCTGCTGGCGCAGGTGCGACTGCAAGTGCTAGTGCTGCTGCGGCTGGTACGGCTATTAGCGGTTCTCTTGCTGCCGGACTTATTACTGGTGGTGTGGCTGTTGCTGCTGCTGCGTTAGTCATTGCCGGAATTGTCAGTGCGGCTACCTACGAGTGGAAAGATAAATCCGTCGAAGGAATGGCGACGCTCGGAGAAGAAATCGCTGTTCGTCTCGGCTTAATCAGCGAAAACTGGCTCAGAGAAAACAAACGAGTTACCGATGGCGAAGAACTGATGTACCGTGATTTGCTTGAAAAGGCGAAACAAAACGGATATGACCGGGCGACTTACTGGGATGAAGCCAATAAGAAGTTCTATCAAATCACCGAAGATTCTACCGGAAAAATCGAGAAGAAAGAACTTGAGTTTTGGGATGCTACAAAGAATGCCTTCTCAGATGGTAAAGATGGCGCCAATGAAAGTGTAAACGGTCTTTGGGAGAACACGGAAAGCGTATTCAGCGAAGGTGAACAGAGTGCTATCGACCACATAAATAATCTTTGGAATGAGAGCAAGTCGAAAACCGACGAAGGAACGCAGGACACTCTTGCGACCATTAAGGATTTTGCCGATAATCACGAAGCGGAACTTAGTGGTCTGAAAGAAAAGATTATAGGCATAACAGAAGAAGCGTGGTCAAATGCCAACAGAACAACGAGAAGCCATACGTCTCAGATACAGAACAATGTCTCCACAAGCACGGAAAACATGCAAAATTCCGTTGAAAGGAATTTAAGCCCACTCCCCGGAACGTTCAATGGCTACCTTGGGCAGTGTAAGCAAGAAGCTGACACTCACCTTTCCGAAATGAACAGTAATGTTGAGTCAACTCTTAGCCAAACAAGCAGTGTGATGGAAGGAACGTTGTGCGTGATGCCGTCAATGTTCTCTAATTATTTCGGACAGTCCAAAGACGAAGCTATATGGCAGTTAGAGGACTTGCAGAACAGTGCATCGTCTATTCTTGATACAGTATCAAGTTGGCTGAGTGATGCAATCAGTATGGCGCAAGAAGCGGCTTCATATGCTTCACGGAGTATCTTCGGTGGTGGCAGTCTATTTGGCGGTTGGTTCGCTAGTGGCGGTTTCCCGGACGCAGGAGAAATCTTTGTGGCAAGGGAAAATGCTTCTCCGGAAATGGTCGGTCGTATCGGCACACGTACTGCGGTTGCCAATAACGATCAGATTGTCGCCGGAATCAGAGCCGGTGTTATGGACGGTATGATGCAGGTATACGCCACTACAAGCGGTGGTAATAGCGGTTCCGGTCAGATGGTCAACGAATTTACCTTCAAGGTCGGAGAAGAGACTATTTATCAGGCTGTTCTTCGTGGTAAAGAGAAATACGACAGACGTTATCAGACCGTTGCAACAATGACATAACTTTTTTACTCAGCCGTGGGTGGGGTCAAATCCGCTCACGGCTTTTATATATATAGAGGTGTTGATTATGGCAATGCTTGTAGTAGATGGGGTTCCAATCAAGGAGCCTAGTGAATTTACATACGGATTGCAGGACGTTAGTGACTCGTCTGCCGGACGTACACAGGACTCTGTAATGCACAAGAACAGGGTCGCCCAGAAGGTCAAGATAAATCTTGCATGGACGATGACGACGCCGGCTGAAACTTCCGCTATCTTGCAAGCTTTTAATCCGGAATACGTCATGGTCACGTATCACGATGCACTCCAAAATGCAACGGTCACAAAAGAGTTCTATACGGGTGACAAATCTGCTCCTGTCCATATCTGGACTGCTAATAAGAAGCGGTACACGAAAGTCACGCTTAATATCATTGAGAGGTGATATGCCATGATTAATGTCTCCGATAAATTTAAACAGGCTTTGCTCGACGATAAAAGGCAGTTCCAAATCGAAGCTACAATCACTTTAATTGATGATACGGAGCTTACGATTACAAACTCGGAACTTTGGTCGCAAGGCTTTGAGATAGATACATCCGTTTCCGGAAATAACTCATTTGATATCGGCGGTCTTATTATCGGAAGAATGACCCTCGTAATCAATAACATTTACGAGGACTATACGCAGTATGATTTCTTCGATGCAGATGTCGATGTAACGCTTACCCTTCCTTTTGATGACGGAACGAGTGAGAGCATTGTCTTTGACAACTTTATCGTTGATGAAGCGACGGACAATGAATCTCAGATCGTTCTGACCTGTCTTGATAACGCAAAACACTTTGAACGCCCCTATTCGGAAAGCAATCTTGTCTATCCTGCAAGCATTGACACAATCGTTCGTGATGCTTGCGATACTTGCGGAGTCCCACTTTTAACAACTTCAATTCGGAATGGGAATTATATCGTTCCGACTCGTCCTTCCAATGATGGTCTGACTTTCCTTAAAGTCGTTTCTTGGTGCGCACAGCTCACCGGAAATTTTGCAAGGATTAACAATCACGGTCAGCTTGTTGTCGGTTGGTACGACAGAAATACCTACGACTCCGTCAATAAGGTCAATGGTACGGAATGGACAATCACCGGAAATACGGCAAAGAAATTCCACCATATCGTATCATGGAGCAGTCTCACGGTCGGCACAGATGATGTCACTATCACTGGATTAAGGGTTGTTGCGACAAGCTCCGATAACACTGAGTTCGTTGGATTTTACGGAAGTGAAGGATATGTCCTTGAAGTCCGGGGCAATGATTTAATCGGCGTTTCAGATGTACAGAACATCGCCAATTCAATCGGAGCAAATGTTGTCGGTCTTAAGTTCCGTACATATAACGGCGCTTGCCTTGGAGACCCGACCATTGAAGCAAGTGACCTTGCATGGATTACCGACAGGAAGAACCGCTCTTATAAGACTTTGATTTGCGGAACGTCCTTTAAACTCGGTCAGTATCAGAGCCTATACTGCGGTGCATCTACACCGTCAAAACGTGCTTCTACGAGCTATTCGGAGTCCACAAGGGCTATTGTAAAGACAAGGCAGGAGATTAAGAAGTCCCTTGCGGACTATGATAACCGTGTATCTTCGATGGCTGAACTTATTGCCCGTGGTTTCGGAATGTATTTCACTCCGGTCACTCAGCAGGACGGCTCGGTCATTCCGTATATTCACGATGAGCCTACGATTGAGGAGTCGAGCTACATTGCCTACATGACTTCTCAGGGCATCATGATGGAGTCTGACGGTGAATCGACGGCGGCTGTCGATAAGAATGGTAATGCGCTCTTAAATACGCTCACAGCAAGGGGTATCAATGCCGATTGGATTAATTCTGGTGCAATCTCAATAAAGGATACGCAAGGCAACGAGACCTTCTATGCCAACTGTCTGACAGGTGTTGTTCGCATCAATGCAACGTCTTTCTCACTGACAGGTTCCACAGTTCAACAGATAGCTCAAGAAGCGGTAGATAATATAAAAGTAGGTGGAAGGAATTTACTCCTTGATACGGCAACACCACATTCATCTCGTTCAGATGATCCTCAATATATTGGAAATTATATTATGAGTGATTATGGCAAATCGCTCTTTAGTAATACCGAGACGGAATTTACATTATCATTCGACTATGAGATACACGGAGATTATTCATCTGCGTCCAGTACATCTCGTATTTATGCAATGATTAATGCTACTTCATGCAATCCCGCTAATCCAATTTATATAAAAGACGCTCCCAGAACGGGTCATTATGTAACAACTTGTAAAATGACAGAGGCACAAGTATCGGCAGGTACGGGCGTATGCCGAGTAAGGTGGAACGGTATTGTAAGTGGATGCACCTACACAATAACAAACTACAAGGCTGAAATCGGAAACACGGAGACCGATTGGACTCCCGCACCGGAAGATGTTGCAAGTAATGTTGCACAGATAACAGATGACTTGGAAAATCTTAGCGTCGGTGGCAGAAATCTTATCTTAGATGGAAACTTTACAAACGACTTTGCAAAATGGGATTCTTTGCAGTCGCAGTCCGGTGCAATCCTTCCGGAAATTACAACAGAAGACGGTATTAAGTGTTGTCATTATCAAGGAACAGTTGGTAAGTATGCCCAAAGACGGCAGAATATTTTTGCAAAGATAACGAATGATGAAGTAGGTCAGCGGTATACATTGTCGTTTGACATGAAGTTGGTCAACTATACTCCCGGCGAAACAAATCCGTATCTTAAAGTGTATTTTACAGGTCGTTATGATGATAATGGAACTTCAAAGGCGTTATACGCTCAATACGCTAAGGAAGACCCAGACTTATCTGTCTACGATGGGCAAGGTTGGGTGCGTGCAGTAGTTTCCAATATCTACTTCAAACAAAAACCAACAGATATGCAGTTCACGATTTATAGTCGTGACTGGACTGGCGATTTGTACTTTACCAATCTCAAGTTAGAGCGTGGCAATAAAGCTACCGACTTTACATTGGCGCCGGAAGATGTACAGGCAGATATTGATACCGCAACAGCTACCGCTAATTCTGCTAATGCTACGGCGCAACAGGCTAATGCTACTGCACAACAAGCACTTGATATTGCATCGTCAGCAGGTGGACTTGTCGCATATCTCGATAATGATTATCAGAGTGTACCAACTGATGCAGACGGCAATTATGTTACATTTCCGGAATGTTCTTCAAAGATAACGGTATTCTATAACAGCAACGATGTTTCGGCACAGTGTACTTACGCTACGGCAGTCACAAGCGGCGTGACGGGCAGTTGGGATAATACGACACGCACGTATTCAGTAACAGGTCTTACGGCTGATTCCGGTACAGTAACGATTACTGCGGCATATGACAATACGTCACTGAGTAAAAAATTCACAGTCATTAAGGTCAGACAAGGTATTTCCGGTACGAATGGTCATAATGGTGAAAATGGACGTGGCATTTCTTCGATGGAAGAATACTATGCTATATCTGAATCGAATACAGAAGCACCGGAAACTTGGAGCATAAACGTGATTGCTCCAACCGAATCCAATCCTTATCTTTGGAACTATAACAGGATTGTCTACGATGATAATACGCAGGAAGATTCACAACCTAGAGTAATTGGCAATTATGCTAGAAACGGTGCAGATGGTCAAAATGGTCATAATGGGCGTGGAATAACTTCCATTACGGAACACTATGGTCTGTCAAACTCAACTACTACGGAACCGACTTCGTGGTCTGATGCTATGCAGGTTCCAACTTCGTCTGCTAAATATCTGTGGAATTACGAGACAATCGCTTACACAGATGGAACTTCCGAAAACACGTCTAAGCGAATTATCGGAAACTTTGGTGCAGACGGTAAATCAGCTTATAACTATGAGCTGATTCTTTCTGATGTAGCAATCGTTAAGGATGGCGATGGAAATATTACACCGTCAACCATCACAATGACAGCTAAGAGGGGTCAAGGCACAAGCACTCCCGGCAATTACGCAGGTCGCTTTAAGGTCGAGGTCACGACAAACGGCACGTCTTACACGACGGCTTATACATCTTCGGCTAATGAAGCTACGCACACTTATACGCCTACCGGAAACGAGAAGAATATTCGTATTTCGCTTTATCTTGCAGGCGGTACGACAACACTTCTTGACTCTCAGAACATTCCGATAGTTAGCGATGGCATTGATGGTGTCAGTCCCACTATTACAAGCAGTAAGACGGATGGTGTTACGACTGTGACGATTACGGATGCAAGTGGCACTCACAATCTCACGATCAATGACGGAGCGGCAGGTTCTTCGATTAAGTCAATCGAGAACTTTTATCTCGCTTCTGCTAATGCTACGGGAGTTACCGTGAATACGGTTGGGTGGACGAACGATCCTTCCAGTGCCGATGCTACTATTTCTGCATCGAAGCCTTATTTGTGGAATTACGAAGTAAGTAAGGACGACAAAGGGGCTACAATAACGACTACATCTCCGGTGGTTATTGGATATTACGGACAGACCGGCGCAACGGGCAAGGGTATTAAATCTATTTCGGAATACTACGCATTGAGCAACACTACATCCACTCCGGATGATTCGTCTTTCAGTTTGACAGTAAAGACTCCCAGTGTATCAAACAGGTATCTGTGGAATTACGAAAAGATAACATATACGGATGATTCTGTAACAACTACATCCAAACATATTATTGGCGTTTACGGAGACCCGGCTACTACCGTCGTTCTCACAAACGAAAGTCATACATTTCCGGGTGATGTAAGTAATGCCCTTGCGAGTTCATTCGACTGCTCCGTTTTTGCTTACAGTGGCACTACGAGAGTTCCGGCGAAGATTGGAAATATCACCGGATTACCCAGTAAGGGACTCAGCGTAACAATTACCAACAACGAGACTACAACCGCCATAATTACGGTTAGCTCCACGACCGACCTAACACTTCAATCCGGAACGTTGAATATTCCGATAACGGTTGAAGGAAAGACTTTCACGAAGAAATTGGCATGGAGCGTTGCTTATAGGGGCAGGACAGGCGAGGGAACACCTGCTAGGAGCTACTTCTTAGACCTTAGTTCAAAGTCTGTTAAATATGGCGAGAACCTTCGTTATTTTCCGTCTGTACTCACGGCTAAAGCATACTACCGTGACGGTGCGTCCACTTCGCAGATG
>OCVV011298923.1_pt1 | contig 29889 bp, 27 predicted proteins | sample 1539721 | NCBI WGS metagenome assembly OCVV01 (sample SAMN02144230, study PRJEB22623) | gut metagenome | biome: sheep rumen | host: Ovis aries | place: New Zealand | reverse complement strand
TGGAGATAATCTTCTGATCAATTTCTGAGATATCCTTCTGCCTTTTCTTTACTACCTGCGGTTCAAATGTAGAATTTCTATCCTGTGGAACCTGGATATCAAGACTTCCGAAGCTGGAATTAACACGCTTAGTCTTATAACCGTTTCTGTAGTCATCGCTTTCGCTTCGCTCAGATTTGTGATAAATAACAATTTCTCTTATTACTGTCAAGTTGTCGAATGTTGTTGACTGTGTGTTATATCTAAATCGAAGACCTTCAGACCATAGGCGCTTTATTCTTAGCCTCTGTCTGAAGCTTTTCTTCTTCAATATTTGCTGCTTCCTTACTTTTCTGAAGCGCCTTAATCTTATCTTTATTAATTCTGTAATATGCAAAGTATATATTATTATCTACAACAAAAAGAGCAACAAATATCATGCTATCTGGAAAATGTAAAACTGGATGGTTCATTTCTGCCTCTATTGGAGTGGAAAATATAGTACATTTCACGACAAATAATAAACAATTTACTTCATATTAAGATTATCTTAAGGTTTATGGTTTAAACTAACTTCATCAGATAAAGATAAGCCTTTTGGTGATATTAGTGTGAGGATAAAGGTATGGATGAAGTATTAGTAAAGAACGATGTGTATGAATCAGTTTTATCAAAGAGAATAGTTGAAGTAGCGATATATTTATTGCTATTTTTATTTGCGGTAGTAATGGTACTGGTTGGGGTGACACATTTTACGGAAGGCAAGATACTATCCGGAGCTTTCTACAGCTTAATGGGGGGCGTAGGAGCAGCACTTATCGGAGTATATAAAAGAAGAGAATTTTAGATTCCGCGAATATCTTTCGGCTATCGGCACACTCCCTGTAAAACCCTTATGAACAGCATGTTTGTAAGGATTTTTTTATGTATTTATTTATAAATATAAAGCCTGCATTTCACTGAGTGGGAGTTTTCAAAGGGAAGGGGGATTCAGCGATTGTATAATCTGAATAATCACCAAAAAATGATACACAAAAAACAAAATATGATATAATAGTCCTCGATTGCTTTGCAATCGAGGATCCCGAGCAAAGCGAGGGATGCGTTCTGCGAAGCAGATATGGCACATAATAGTCCTCGATTGCTTTGCAGAGGTAAAAATAGCAACAATGCTTTATCATAAGTAGTGGGGAGGTTAACAAAATGAGAAAGGGAATTGTTAAAAAGGTAGTATGTGCGGGAATTGCGGCTGCACTTTCCCTGCAGGGGATGCCGGCATTTGCAGCTTCAGGTTTCTGGGGAAGTGATGCAACAGGCTGGTACTACAGCTATAGCGAAGGTGGTTATGCTTATAATAAGTGGGAACAGATTGATGGATACTGGTACTACTTTGATAATAGCGGCTATATGGACTATTCAGGCTATAGAGAAGGCTGCTGGCTTGGAGCAGATGGTTCCTGGAATACTGCATACTCAGGTGGATACTGGGCAAGCAATGATACTGGCTGGTGGTACACAGATGCCTCAGGCTGGTATCCTGTAAGTACTTGGCTCAAGATAGACGGCTCATATTATTATTTTAAAGACAGCGGTTACATGGCTTCAAATGAGTGGATAGATGGATGCTATCTCGGAGCAGACGGTGCCTGGCAGGCAAATAAGGTAGAAGCCAGAGATGATCTTGCAGATGGAAATACAGGCGGACTGACATATGTCTATTCGTCAGAGAAGGGTGCAGGCTGGCAGACAGCATATATTAACAAGCTGGCAGATGCAAAGGAAAATGGTGGAGGTTCTTACGGTACTGATCAGGAAGCGGATTCATATTTTATATATGATGTAGATTCTGATGGGACACCTGAACTCTTTATAAAATATGGTGATTGCGAAGCAGCATATAACACTGTCGCATATTGCTATGAAAATGGAGTTGCTAAGGAAATTAGTGGAGTTGGCGGTGGACATGTCAGCTATTATTCAGTTCCCGGTGGCGGAATGATATCCTGGTGGGCACACATGGGATACTCAAATATTAGTATGATGACGTATTCAAATGGTGCTTTTGAAAGTACAGGGATATATTCAGAGGGAGAGATTGATTATTCAGCAGAATACAAAAAACCAACTGATTTTTACGCAGGAGCTGAGTACCTGACGGGAGTAAATCTTAATAACATACTGCCAATAGTTTCATATGGTCTGGACAAAATCACAACCGGTTCGGCGGCAGATAATGAAACTGCAAGGGCTGCAATTCAGAATGTTATAGATAATAATGGTGATGTATATCTTTCCTTTACTTATTCCTTTGATGATAGGGAGAATGTAGGACTGATTAGCTTTAATGATATGATGAAAAAGGGTAAGCTTAACAAATATAGTAATTTATCACTTAATTATACAACCTGGGGGGATCTGAATGGGGATGGTCAGGAGGAATGCCTTGCCGTTTTCAAGAGCACAAAGAAGAAGTATTCCGGTTGCTCGGCGGTTCTTAGCTATCAGAATGGTCATGTTTATGCATATTATGTATTTGATGATGAAAAGGGTATGGAAATAAAAGATGGTAAGATACATATACCTAATTCCACCGGAGAAACTGTAGAGGGTCTTGAGTTTTACAAGGATCTGGCATATGTGACTTATCCGAACTAACAATCATATTTGTAGCTGCCCGGGTCATGTCTGTATGACCTGAGCAGACACTTATATTTTGAGAGGCGTATATAAATGTTCGGAAATATACTTCTGATGTTATATGTGGTTATTCAGACATTAATGTCGATTCTTACAGAATATGTAATAGTAAAAAACAACTTTTATGCCCGAATCGGAAGGCGGACCAGACTATACAGGATCATTGTATATATAGGACTTGGTCTGCTTCCGGTACTGGGGGCATTTCTTCCAAAGTCCGGCTTTAAGTATTCCTGCATGGCGATAGGGAATATATGGTTGGGCTTTTTTATGTACTATTCCGGTCTTGTTATATTTATCACCCTGTTTCTGATACTCGCCAGCAAGCTCAGACGGGATAATGAACATAGACTTCTGAAGCATGCGCTTCATGTATCCTTTGCACTGGCGCTGGTCATTACAGTCTATGGTCTTCTGCATGCTCAGTCGCCGCGAATCGTAAATTATGAGCTTACGGTTGATAAGCAGACAGACAGTACCGGGGAGCTTAAGGTGGTGCTGATTGCAGACCTGCATCTAAGTGTGAATTCGAGGCTCAGTACAACTGAGAAGATGGTGGATAAGGTTAACTCCTGTGATGCGGATGTGATAGTGGTAGCAGGAGATATATTTACAAGTAATTTCGAGGGGCTTAAGAATCCTGAGAAATATTCGGAAGCGCTCAGCAAAATGCATGCGAAGTACGGAGTGTATGCAGTATGTGGAAATCATGACGTAGATGAGAACCTGTTTGGAGGCTTTGCTATATCGCCTGTTTCAGAGGCTTTCAGAACCTCTGAAATGGAACAGTTTTTTACCGACGCAGGCTTCAATATGCTTTATGATGAAAGTGTAGAAATAGCCGGAAATGAGATCGTTCTGACGGGAAGAATTGATGCGGATAAGGCAGGAGATGGCACAGCAAACAGGATGAATGCAGGCGAACTGCTGCGTGATGTTGATAAGACAAAGCCTGTTATTGTGATTCAGCATGAGCCTGTGGAATATAAGGAGCTGTCTGAGTCTGGCGCAGATGTAGTGCTTAGTGGACATACCCATAATGGGCAGATGTTTCCCGGAAATCTGGTGGTTCCATTTTTTAATGAAAATGGCTACGGCTATAAGAGGCTTTATGATATAGATACATTTGTAACGGCTGGGGTCGGATATTATGGCCCGCCACTGAGAGTCGGAACGAATAGTGAGATAACTGTTATAAATATGAAGTTTAAGTGATGCAGGTTAATGAGACTTGAAGCCGGCTATGTCGAGGCGCTTATCCTACATGCCCGGAGACTTAGGCAGGCGGTTGGAACGGTTAATTATTTATCGGTGTACTAGACATATTAACTCTGCAATGGTATATTTGAAGGAAAGTGCAGGCAGTATAATTGCACAGTAATAATTTCATAATTCTAATTCTTATAAGGAGGGAACGGATTATATGAAGTTCAAGGGTTTGTTTAAGTTAGTTACAACTGCAGCTCTTTCGGCAGCAATCATTTTTTCTGCTTCCGGCGTTGCCAATGCAGTGACAGGAACCTGGAAAGAGGATGAAAAGGGCTGGTGGTACAGTTATTCAGATAACACCTATGCAAAGAGCAAGTGGCTGGAGATTAATGGTCACTGGTACTATTTTGACGCCAGCGGTTACATGGATTATTCAGGCTACAGAGAAGGTTACTGGCTTGGCTCCGATGGTGCTTACAACTCTAATTTCAAGGGCGGTAAGTGGGCAAGCAACAAGACCGGCAAGTGGTACACAGATGCTTCAGGCTGGTATCCTGTAAGTCAGTGGCTTAAGATTGATGGCAAGTATTACTATTTCAATAAAGATGGATACGCTGCTACAAATCAGTGGGTTGGTGACTACTATCTTGATAAGGATGGAGTATGGGTAGAAAATGCCCAGAGGATTGATTATTCAGGAAAGTACGTTGAGACAGTTAGTGGAAGAGGTGTTATCACAGTTGAAAAGGTTAACAAGAACTATGATGATTACACAATAAGTGTTGAATGGTCCTCAAGCGCATCAGAAATGAACACCTGGTCATTTACGGGATCCTTTGATGCAAATGGTACATTAACTTATAAAGACGGAAAGAAAGCAAAGGTTACATTTGCGGCAGATGAGTCCTCAACATCAGAAACCATTTATAAGGATATGACCGGTTCCATAACAATCAAGGACGGTGTCCTTACATGGGATGACAAGAAGGAAAATATAGCTAAGGATACTAAGTTTGAAAAGGAAAAAACTTCTGAAGATACATCTACAGAAGCTGGAATAGATTACAGTGGTACTTACACTGAGAAGAAGAATGGCTCTGCATATATGGCTATAAAGAAGAATAATGACGGAAGCTATGCAGTTGAAATATCCTGGCCAAGAGAGGTATCAGAGGCTGATGCCAAGAAGGATATAAAGGAATACTATGAGTGGACATTTTCAGGTACCTTCGATAAGGATGGTAATCTGAAGTATGAGAACGCTTATAAGGTAAGAGCCGTATATCAGTCCAGTGACAAAACAACGACTACTCCACTTGCAAAGAATCTTTCAGGAACAATTACTATACAGAAAGATACTCTTACATGGGTAAGTAATAATGATATATTTGAAGAGGATCCTGTTTTTGTAAATAACGCTTATGAAGAATAATTATGAAGGGAAGTAAGTTCTCGCTTTGCAGGACCTTCCTCTTGTTCCGATAAGTTATTTCGGCGTTACAAACCAGGCTGCTGATGTTTATTCTATAAACATGGCAGCCTTTTTATGATATACTGTAGCCTGATGACAGTCCGATGGAGGTAGTAATAGAATGGAACTTAAGAAAGAGCCGGTTCAGGAGCCTGGAACCGGGAAGCTGGTCAATTCGGATTATTTTGCTGATCCATCATCCACTATAGATGAGGCTCATAGAAGATATAGTGATGATTATTCTAGAAGTGGTACAAATACCGGTTATGCCGGTACTGCGATTAATGAGTGGGGAGAAGATATAGAGAAGAATTCCTTTAAAGTATCAAAGGAGCAGATGGCTGAGATACTTGCCCCTACTAAGCAGGATATCAGGAATCGTAATGCAAGGTTTCTCAAGGTGTCTGAATATATTATGTACGCTATATTCGTTCTGGTGGTTGTATTTCTGGCTGTAAGCTGCATCAGACCGGGAGTGGATATACTGGTCTCTCTGCATAATCTTCCGGTCTTTCTCATAATTCTGGAGGCATATATAATATTTGATGCAATACTTGCATATAACCTTGGAGAGAAGAAGATATCGCTTTTCATGTTTGCCATATTTCTGGGGGCGCTTTACCCTATATGCCGTAATAGGATTTTGGCAGGAAATGGTATCGGCATAGCGGTAAGTGTTCTGACTGTAATAGCATTTATCATGGTTGGCGTAAATGCGGGAAGAGCATATAACAGCTATGGTCAGGCGCTTTTTCTCGAAAGTGAACATACAAGACATGAGATAGTTTCGCTCTATGATCAGACTCTGGATAATGGTCAGCATATTGGACTGAAGCTCAGAAGAAGATTCACTCTTTCGGAAGCAGAGGCGACTATGGATAAAAGTGGAAGTATGCTGGTACTCACCGGGACAGGGACAATATTTGTAGATAATCTGGGAGCTACAAATGAAGATAATGTTCCGACAGTTCTTACCTTTGTAAAAGAAGCAGGCAGCAATAAGTATGAGCTGAAAAATGTTAATCTGAAGGGTGAAGATCTTGACGGTAATTCGATGATCAAGTATTGGACAACTATTGAGAAAACTTTGTAGCCTGCGTGGGATTATGAGAGTATTCTGAGCTGACTGTGAAAAGTAAAGCTTGCGTGGAGTCAGGAGAGTATTCTAAGCTGAACGAGAAAATTGAAGCCTGAGTGGAATCAGGAGAGTATTTTGAGCTGATCGAGAAAAGTAATGTCTGCGTTTGGAGGTGCGGGGGATATTAAAGGGAAATGGATTTCCTGAGTACAGAAGCTGATTAATTATAATTTTGTATAGAAATATAGCTGTATTTTTGATATAGTATTTTTCGTGAGTTTGTGTTAGTTGCATTGAACAAGCTATTTGTGTTAGAATTGTTAACATATTTTAAACTAAAGGGTGACATTTATGTTGAGAAAAAATTGCAAAAACTTAAAAATGCTTTGCAAGCCGGTTATCGGTATTCTTGCATTAATACTAATGCTTGCTGTACTACCTGCCGGTGCTGTATATGCAGAGGAAGCGGACGGTACTGATGGCGCCGCTGCAGAGGTAACGACAGAGTCCAGATCTGGTCAGTGGATGGAAAGTGCATCAGGCTGGTGGTATCTGAAGCCGGATGGCAGCTATTCTATCGGCTGGGAAATGATAGGCGGAGAGTGGTACTACTTTGATTCCGAAGGTTACATGGTTGATGGATGGCAGAAGATTGATGGAGACTGGTATTTCTTCTGGAATCAGGGAATCCTTTTTACCGGCTGGTATAACAGCGGCGGAACCTGGTACTACATGGACTATGACGGTGTCATGCAGACTGGTTGGACAGAGATCGATGGTTACTGGTACTATATGAATGATGACGGAGCTATGCAGACAGGCTGGAAGAGTATCAGCGGATACTGGTATTATCTGTATGAAGATGGCTCTATGGCTACAGGTGTAATCTATGTCAATGGTCATCATTATGATATGGGCGAGTCTGGTGGTATGGTTGATAATACTTCTATCAAGGCTCAGGGATATTCAAGCTCAACCAACTATCTTATAATGATAGACAGATCGAATTACAGGCTGTATGTATATACAGGAAGCAAAGGAAACTGGAGTCTGTATAAGGACTATCCTATGTCTGATGGTGCAAGCACTCCTAATGGTGAGTTCAATATGGGTATCAAGCAGATGAGCTTTGGTGAAGACAAGGGTTATTCCTGCTGGTACGCTTCACAGATTCAGGGCAATTATCTGATTCATTCTGTTGGTTATTCACCCGGAAGTCAGAATCCTGCTGACATAATTGATGGCAGGATGGGAGTTACTATCTCTCACGGATGTATTCGTCTGGAGATAGAGAATGCTAAATGGATATATTATAATGTGCCAAGTGGTACAAAGATTGTTATATATCAGTAAAGCCGGGCATTACGAAGTTACAAGTACAACGTTCGCAAAATAACCGGTCTGATGCTGAGAATGTCTGCCGGAGAATGTGGTTTCAAAAACGTAGGTGTGGCAGGCTGTGCTGAGACTATTGGAGCTGTGCTATCAGGTTAAGCCGGTAAGCATTTGTTCCTGTTACTAAAGAATCGATGTACTAGTAGTCCGGGGTATGAGTATCTTCTTCGGAGGTATTCACAGGTTTTGAGAGAAACGGCGTGGTCCGTATATCACAGGTTTTGAGAGAAACGACGTAGTTAGTATATCACAGGTTTTGAGAGAAACGGCGTAGTCCGTATATCATAGGGTGTTAGGAGGTACTACTTCCGCCGCCCGCATCATAATATGAAGTAGTAAATGGTACTATGATGTGATAATAAGCATGTAGTACCATTTTCATATTTGATATAGCAGAGGCTTAAAATCATAATAGAAGCCTGACAGGGAAGTCAAGGGACTCATTTTGATATCTGACGGGGATATTAAGGGACTCATTTTGATATCTGATCGGGTAAAAGACATGTCGGATGATTGAAAGATCATAATAGTTATATAATATGACGAAAAGAAATAATACATTTTCATATCTTAGGGCATTGGGTGCCTTATCCATAGTATTTCTTCATACATTTCAATATATATCAGAGAATGATAACATACGTGGCACAGATAAGATTATCTCCATGATCGTGAGAAATGAAATGATGTGGGCTGTGCCTGTATTTGTCATGATCAGTGGTGCTTTGCTGCTGGAGGAGAAAAGGGAAATAAGTCTGAAGAAGCTATATTCAAAATATGTGCTGAGGGTACTGGTACTTCTTCTGGCATTTAATGCTATCTATGACGTATTGAACGTAATTCTGGGACAAGAGGTGTGGTCGATGACTACACTTAAAGAATGGATTCTTGGGGCATTTTCAGGAAATAAATGGAGAGTGCTCTGGTATCTGTATCTGCTGGTAGCTATTTATGTAATGCTTCCCATACTCAGGAAGCTGGTAAAGGCTTTTGAGGACAGGGATTATATATACCTACTTCTGATACTGCTGGTATTCCAGGTTTTACTTCCTGAGATAGGTCTGCTCAGTGGGAAAGGGAGCGGTTTCTACCTGCTATTCTATACGATATATCCATTTTACCTTTTTATTGGATATGCGTTATATAACAGGAAGATTCGTATTCCGCTATGGCTTTTGTGGGTAATGGCGGTAGCGGGGACGATACTGGAACTGATTATTACTCCGTATTCGATGGTTCATAAAAATGAATATCTTTTTTATATGCTGTCAAGGTATTCCGGTATTGTTACTATCGTTCAGGCGGTAGGAATATATGGAATAGCCCTTAGCACCGGAGCCGGGAAGGATAATGAAGAGCCGGTAAAAGATAATGAAGAACCGGTAAAAGATATTGAAGAATCGGTGCAAGATAATGAAGAGCCGGTGAAAGATGGGCTTTTGAGTAAGCTGATGCTATCTGTAGATTCGGTTACTCTTGGAATATATCTCGTACATTATGTATTTATAATTATTATAAACAGTATAGAAACCTTTAGCCCGTTTAAATATGGCTGCTGGGTGGTAGCGCTGCTGGCTTTGGGAATATTTGTAGTGAGCTGGATCATTTGCCTGATACTGCACAGCATACCGGAGATTAGAAGGTTTATATAGCGGACAGGAATATACGGAAGAATCCGGATGGAAAAGGTCCATTTAGGAATATTAAAAGAGCATATACCTGAAGCTAAATGTATAGACGGGTTTATGAAAGAGGAAAGAAATATGTTTTGAAAACCCGTCAAGGCGGAAATATAGGGTAGCTATTTCTATCTGGTTTAAAATAAGGAAAGAAATAAGTTTTGGAAACTCGTCAAGGCGGAAATATATGGTAGGCATTTCTATTTGGTTTATGGATTAGGAAAGAAATACGTTTTGAAAACTAGAAATAGGGAAATACTGATGTCTGTAATATGAAAAGGAGGAGTAATGAGACGATTGTATAGCGAAACTCGAAATATCAATAAAAACAGAGGAATAAAATCAGTGTTAACTGCGCTTCTGACTGGAGTGGTTATGGGTGGCGCATTTATCCTGTCAGGAATAAATGCTGAGGCTGCAACCGGCTGGAATCAGGACTATGGAGGATGGTGGTATGAGGATGCCAGCGGCTACTATCCTTCAAATGAATGGAGAGAAATAGACGGCGAATATTACTATTTCAATGGAAGCGGTTATGCTGTTACAGGCTGGCAGACTATAAACGGATATCATTACTACTTTTATCAGAGCGGTGTACTTGCAAGAGATACATATATCGGCGGTGATTACGTAAATGCTGATGGAGTCTGGATCGATACTACAAACATGCCGGGCTGGAAGCAGCAGAACGGAAGGTACTGGTACAGATTTGAAGATGGTACATATCCTTATCATCAGTGGTACACAGTAGATGGAGAAGACTACTATTTTGATAATGATGGATATGTGATGACTGGCTGGCTCAACTATTATGGAACCTACTACTATCTTCAGGCTAGTGGTGCAGCAGCCAAGGATACGTGGATAGATGGATATTATCTGGATGAAACTGGGAAATGGACAGATTCGGAAACTGGTGAAGAGATAGCTGATGGCTGGGTTATGAAGGCTGGCGAATGGTACTACTACATGAATGGAGTCCCGTATAAGGGCTGGATGAATATTCCGGGTTCTGAGAATTATTATTATTTCTATACAGATGATGATAAGGAACAGGGAACTCCCGGTGCCATGGCTCATGATACTTATGTGGATGGCTGGTATATAACTATTAATGGTATCAGTAATTCTGCAACCTCTCAGGCAAGAGATATAGTAGAGTCTTATGGTGGGACTCTAAGGGGAGCATATAGCTATGCGACTTCATTATCCTATGAGGGCAAATATACATATACTGAGGACTGGGGCAGTGCAGCGCTTGCAAATCATGGCTTCAGCAATGGTTCAGGAAATTGTTATGTAATGGCGGCCTGCTTCTATGAACTGGCGCTTGTACTCGGATATGATCCACATCAGATAGCCGGAAATATAGCTTTAGGAGGCGGAAGTCAGGGAACACATTCCTGGGTTGAAATCGATGAACCGGATGGAACGTGGGTTTATGATCCGAATCTGACTATGCAGTATAGCAGAGACGCATTTAGATTCCATTATGGAAAGCCCGGAACCTGGGTGTATGTAAATTATCACAGAATGAATTAGTAGGTACTATAATTAAATACAGGATGAAATGGTAAGTACTGCAATTAAATACAGGATGAAATGGTAGGTACTGCAATTAATTACAGGATGAAATGGTAGGATGGATTAGTAGGTACTACAATTAATCATAGGATGAACTGGTAGCTACTACAATTAATTACAGGATGAACTGGTAGGTACTGCAATTAATCACAGAATGAACTGGTAGGCACTACAATTAATTACAGGATGAACTGGTAGGTACTGCAATTAATCACAGAATGAACTGGTAGCTACTACAATTAATTACAGGATGAATTAGTTGGTACTATAATATATTGGAAAGAAAATATAGTCGAGCGGAGCAGGATAATAACTTTGTACGATAAGTTACTAGAGACGAATATAGAAGGGCGAGTAGATGAGAAAGATTATTAAAAAGACAATTATTATGTTATTTGCAGGTTGTATGTTATTTGGAGCCTCCGGCTGTGGAAATACCTCACAGGTCGAAAGCGATTCAGATAGCAAATCCATCTCTGTTGATGTAGAAGGTGGCGAGGGACAGAAGATAGAAATCGAGGATGAGGCTGCTACAGAAACGAAAACTGAAGTAACTACAGAGGCAACCACAGAAGCAACAACTAAAGCTACTACTGAGGCGACCGCAGAAGCAACAACCAAAGCTACAACAGAGACAACAACCGAAGCAACAACAGAGGCAACCACAGAAGCAACAACGGAAGCAACTACACAAGCTGTGACAGAAGCGGCTACTCAGGCTGCAACACAGGCACCCGCACCGACCTATGTAGCTCCAAGCAATCCCGATGACGGATGCATAGATGGCGGACTGTTCTACTAAAGCTGTGGTGACAAGGGGACAGGCACTTTGTCACATTTTCACATTACACAGATAAGGAGATAATGAGAAAAGGAATTGTTATAAAAGCATTATTTGCGGGGGTGGGTGCTGCGACAGTAAGTGGAAGCTATCTAACTGATGATTATCAGGCTGCTGCGGGCTATTTTGCTCTTAATTATTCATGCGTATGGGAATATGATACCGAACAGGTACAGGTCGGAACTGAGAAGGTACAGGTCGGAACTGAGAAGGTACAGGTTGGTACTGAGAAGGTGAAGACAGGCACAAAGCATCATGACGAAGTAGGTCACTATGAATGCTCTTGTGGTGCAACAAAGTAAATAACTCGTTAACTCAGACAGGGTGGCTGTAAGTAATTACGGTCATCTTGTTTTTTAATTAACATGTGACAAGGTGCCTGTCCCCTTGTCACATTCAGAAATCTGTCTTGATTTATTATTTCCCAAACTTTACAATTAAGGTACACGTTTCAATGAGGCGGAAAGGAAACGTATGTCTTTACAACTTAATAAGGTCATGGCATTTGCACTTCTTAAAACGTTTAGGGCTATCCTGTTTCGTGGGACATAGAACTGCTGGCTTTTTCTGATACTTATCTTGAATGAAAAGTGATAATTATTATTCGGAAATAACCAGAAAGGAGTGTATGAATGGGAAATGAAAAGGACATTACCGAAAAGCTGCTAGAAGAATATAATGATGTTTTTGCTGATATTATTAATGTTCTTGCTTTCGATGGAAGAGAAGTAATAAAGCCGGATGATCTGGAGGACTTTCTGCCTAAAAGTCAGTATAAAATTGAAAATGGAATTATTCATGAGGAAGAAAGAGATATTGGTAAGAAATGGAAAAATCGAAGCATAATTTTTTCTAAAATCGGCTTGGAGAATCAGACTCGGCTTGAAAAAAATATGCCAATTAGAATAATAGGATATGACGGAGCAAATTATCGCGAACAGTTGATATGTGAAAAGACAGGTGCTAAACAGGATTACTATTTCCCTGTTGTATCATTCGTGCTAAACTTTTCTATGACGAGGTGGAAGAGGACTAATCTTCTAAGCTGTATCAAGGTTCCGGATGAGTTGGCACCATTTGTGAGTGATTATCATATCAATGTATTTGATGTTGCATTTCTGACTGATGAGCAGGTAAGATTATTTAAAAGTGATTTTGGGATTGTTGCAGACTACTTTGTATGCTGTCGTAAGAAGAAAAAATTTAGATTTCCGGATAAATTGCCTAAACATGTTGATGAAGTGTTGAAGTTACTTCAGGCAGTTACCGGAGATGTAAGATTTACTGATAATTGGAAGATAGTGGAATCCAGTGTAAAGGAGGGAAGAAAAACTATGGGCGAAGCGTGGATGGATGCAATAGAGGCACGTGGCGAAGCAAGAGGCGAGGCGCGCGGAGAAGCAAGAGGCGAAATAAAGGGCATGATCAGGGCTTTCAATATAGTGGGATATTCTGTTGAAGATATAGCAGAACGTGTTGGAAAATCAGTAGAGTATGTTAAACAGGTAATAAATGGAGAATGTGACAGGGGGACAGGCACCTTGTCACATTAAGACAGGCACAAAGCATCACGACGAAGTATGTGACAAGGTGCCTGTCCCCTTGTCACATTGTGATGGTAGAGAGATTGATGAGAAATCATTAGTCTCTCTTTTTTTATGAAAAAATTTTTAAACTTTAAGGTTTATTTCAGCTTGCATATGTATATTAGGTGCATACAAAGAAAAACGGTTTTGCCAACCGGATACTTTTTCACAAAATCAGTCAGGGTTTAACTGAAGGTTTAATGGAAACATAAACAGAAAGTTAGAAGATAATTATGAAGGGAGTGACCTGTATGAGTAAGGAACAGACATTTGAGAGAAAGGAAATAAAATATCTACTGAGTGATCAGCAGTACAGGCTGCTCCTTCCCGAACTGAAAAAATATGCAAAGGTGGACAGCTATGGAAAAACAAGAATCAACAATATATATTATGACACGCCGAGCTTCCAGCTTATCAGAACATCTCTTGATAAGCCGGTTTATAAAGAAAAACTGAGACTTAGAACCTATGGTGATACAGAGGACAGCACACAGGCTTTTATAGAGATAAAAAAGAAATATAAAGGCATCGTATATAAGAGAAGAGTTGCCTCTACATATAGATCGGCAGTCGAATATCTGTCAGGTGAGAGGACGCTGGGAGCTGATGAAGTATCTCAGGTAACCGGAGAGATAGATGAACTGCTGGAGTATTACAGAGGAATCAGACCGGCAATGGTTATAGGCTATGACAGGATAGCGATGGCGGGAACCATAGATCCTGACTTCAGAATAACCTTTGATACGAATATTACCTGGAGGACAAGTGATCTGGATCTGAAGCATGGGTCGGATGGAGCCAAGGTTATAGAGACAGGTCAGCATCTCATGGAGATAAAGATACCGGACGCTTTCCCGATGGAGCTTAGCAGAAGGATGAGTGAACTGGGGATATTTCCGGTTTCAATATCAAAGTACGGAAGAGGATATATCGAATACATTAAGCAGGCAGCAAATAGTCTGATAGAAATGAGCCAGAGTGAGGCGGCTCCGCTGCTTGTATCGGAATATATTAAAGGGAACAAAGGTAACAGAAGGAAAGGAGAGATGGTTTATGCTTAATACTTTATTTAATACAATTCTTACAAATGGAAGTTTTACACCGATAGGATTCTGTGAAATCCTTATAGCTGCTCTGGTTTGCGGACTGATAATCGCAGGAGCATATATGATAAAGAATAAATATTCGAAGAGCTTTGTGGTAACACTGGTGCTTCTTCCGGTAGTTGTAGCGCTGGTGATTATTCTGGTAAATGGAAATATCGGTGCAGGAGTTGCCGTGGCAGGGGCATTTAGCCTGGTAAGATTCAGATCTGCACCGGGAAGAGGGCAGGAGATAACAAGTATATTTATAGCTATGGCAGTTGGACTTGCACTTGGTATGGGATATATCGGTATAGCGGTTCTCTTTTCAGTAGTTATATCTGGTATCAATCTTCTGATTAATATTTCGGGATTTGGCGGAAGAGAAAATGAAGAGAGAACACTTAGGATAACAGTTCCTGAGAATCTGGACTTTGAATCGAGATTCGATGATATATTTAGGGATTATCTGGAAAGCTACACCTATGAAGAGGTAAAGACAACCAACATGGGAAGTCTCTACAAGATAAGCCTGAATGTGATGATGAAGCCGGGCGTCTCGGCTAAGGAAATGATGGATGACATCAGAAAGAGAAATGGGAATCTTGAGGTCAGCCTTGGCAGACCGGTAACAACCTATGATGCATTATAAAAGCAAACAAAAAAAGAAAGGCAGAAAGTTTGTCGAAGCCAGTGATGGGGAACCGGGAAAGGCTGGGGAAAGCAAACCCAAGAGGGAAAAGACAGAAAAAGGAGGAACTGGTTATGAGAAAACGTAGATTATATATGATAAGTATTTTGGTTACAGCGGCAATGATGATGTCCATGATGTCAGGATGTGCAGAAGGTGATAGCGCCTCCAATGGTAAAGATACGGTTGTTTCAGCAGCGGAAACAGATGAGTCGTCCGAAGCTGATAGTGATTCGACAACTGGCAGTGATGATACGACTTCTTCAGAAAAAACATCTGGAGATGAAACAGCTTCCTCGGATGATGCGTCAGGTGCTGCAAGTGATGATGAATTTACAGATAGAGATATAGATCCGTCCTATGATGAGTCAGAAGTCATAGAGATAACTCTTGACGGTTCCAGTGCATCGGTTTCGGGAAATGGTGCAGAAGTAGATGGAAGTATCATTACAATAAGTGCTGAAGGCGTATATGTAATATCCGGAACTCTTGAGGATGGTCAGATAATTGTAAATGCAGCCGATACCGAAAAGGTTCAGATAGTATTAAATGGTGTAGATATAAGCTGTTCAGACAGTGCCTGCATATATGTTAAGAGCGCAGATAAGACATTTATAACACTGGCAGATGGAACTGAGAATACACTATCCGATACAGGGGAAGCATATGCAGCAGATGGCGATGAAAATGTTGATGGCGTGATCTACAGCAAGGATGATGTTACATTTAACGGCTCCGGAAGTCTTACCATAAATGCCTCTTATAATCATGGGATAGTTGGAAATGATGATGTCAAGTTTACAGGTGGAAGCTACTATATTACAGCAACAGCAAAGGGTATAAAGGCAAATGATTCACTCCGGATAAAGGATGGAAGCTTTGTGATATCATCAGGAGATGATGCTCTTCATACGAGTAATAATGAGGAAGAGGGTAAGGGCTATATCTATATAGCTGATGGCGAGTTCGAGCTTTCGTCAGGAGACGATGGTATTCATGCTGAGAAGGAGCTTGTAATAAATGATGGAGTTATCGTAGTTACACAGAGTAACGAAGGAATAGAGGGTGCAACCATAGAGGTAAATGGCGGCGATATAAGTGTAAATGCAGGCGATGACGGAATGAATGCTACCGGAACATCTACAACCGGAAGTATGGACAGCGTTGAGTGGGACTTCGGAGAGATGAAATTCGGTGGTGGCGGAATGATGGACGCAGTTGAGGATGCGCTTCTTACGATAAATGGTGGCACCATATATGTAAATGCATCCGGCGATGGACTTGATTCCAATGGATATCTTTACATAAATGGTGGAAATGTAACAGTTGACGGACCTGTAAATGATGGAAATGGTGCTCTTGATACAGGCTACGAAGGTTATGTAAATGGAGGAACGGTTACTATAACAGGTTCATCAGGTATGGCAGAGAGCTTCTCGTCAGGATCAGAGCAGTACAGCATTCTGTATAATTTTACAACCGCTCTTTCCGAAGGAACAGAGGTAAGCCTTACAGATGAAAGTGGAAATGTGGTAATGAGTTATACTCTTAATAAGACTGCAAGCTCAGTTCTGATTTCCAGTGCAGACATCACAGATGGAACCTATACGATAAAGGCTGGAGACATAGAGGATACCATAACAGTCAGCGGTATATCTACCAGTGCAGGAGCAGCAGGCGGTATGGGTGGCTTCGGAGGAATGGGCAACCATGGAGGAATGGGCAACCAAGGAGAAATGGGTGGCCCCGGAAGCTTTGGTGGTAATGACAGTGGCTTTGGTGGCGGTTTCGGCGGAGGTCCCCACTAATTAACAAAAAATTGGCAGGAAGTTCATCCCCTAGTAACAAGGGGAGGGCTTCCTGCCTTTTATAACTTCACTATGTTTTAGCTAAGTGCCAGATTTCTGAAGAAGCTGATTATTCCGGCGATAATCAGGATTGCCAGTGCCACGTAGAAAAATCCAGCCAGTGCAAGACCTATCAGGACTAATGGAAATAGTATTACTGAGAAAGCTATCTTGGTGATTCCCCACGTCAGCTTTATAGCAACTTTTATAATATTGAATACCAACACTATCAATAAACCAATAAACAATATTGTAAGCATATATTTAACCTCTTTTCTTTGAAATAATGTCATTTACGTTATGATTTATTATATTGAAAAGAGGTTTTTCTATATACATCAAATTATGGGATTTATATAAGTCTATCTCTCTGTTTTAGCAAATTAGAAAGGGTCGCACGCAAGCGCTCTTCGCAATAGTCCGGTTATTCTGCAGCCGATGTACTGGAGGATAGGACATCAGTTGCAAAACTCCCATCGGATAGACCAGACTAAGCTGTTAGTGCCGTAGTAAAGCCGAGAGGATATGATATCAGTTGCAAAACTCCCATCGGATAGACCAAACCAGGCTGATAGTACCGTAGTAAAGCTGAGAGGGTAGGATATCAGTTGCAAAACTCCTTTCGGATTGTATAATGATGATTAGAAAATCCAAATGGAAGGACGGGGGACCGATGAAAAAGGATAACGAAATGACAGTAATGTATGAATTAAAAGGCAGAATTGACTCTAACAATGCCGCTGACCTGGAAAAAGATATCTTTACTGCATTATCAGAGTATGACATGGATTCGGATATTATAATTGATGGTGCGTCACTTGAATACATTTCAAGTGCAGGACTTCGTGTGCTTCTCAAATGCTCCAAGAAATGGAATAAGGTATCCGTTATTGATGTATCTCCGGAGATTTATGAGATATTTGATGTTACCGGATTTACTTCCATCATAGATGTTCATAAAAAAATCAGGGAAGTCAGCGTGGAAGGACTGGAGCTGTTAGGTAAAGGTGCAAATGGAAGTGTCTATAGGCTGGACGATGAACGGATAATCAAGGTGTATAATCCGGTAACCAGCAGTCTGGAACGTATAGCCAGAGAAAAGGCTGCAGCAAGGCAGGCATTTATACATGATATTCCGTCTGCCATTTCTTTTGATCTAGTTAGATCCGGTGACAGATACGGCATTATATATGAGATGATAAATGCATCCACATTAGGTCAGTTTATTACGGCACATCCTGATAAAATCGAAGAGTATGCGGTTAAAATGGCTGACCTGCTTAAAAAGCTGCACTCAACTGCATTTGAAGATGGTGTTCTTCCCGATGCGAGAATGGGACTTGGTGTCTGGGTGGATATTGCTGAAAGAAGCGGATATTATTCGGATGAACTCATTACGAAAATGCGAGAATTGATAGATGATATTCCGGAGCGGAATACGTTTATACACGGGGATTTTCATCCCGGAAATATAATGGTGGTAGATGGCGAGCTTGTTCTGATAGATATGACAGATGCATCGGTGGGTGACCCTGTCATTGACCTTCTTGGTTCTTATCAGATAATGAAGCTACTTTCAATGAAAAGACCTGAAGGCGGTATGAGATATACCGGAATCAGAAATGAACTGCTGTCAAAGCTGTGGGACATCTTCATAAGAAGCTATACCGGCATCACTGATGAGAAGGAAATAGAAGAGTATGAGAAAAAACTGGAGCATTATGCACTTATCAGATCTATCGCAGGTATAACATTTTCAGAGCTTGTTCCCAAAGAGGCATTGCCTCAGATGACAAAGGTAATAACAGAAGCATTTCTCAGCTATTAGGGAAATGACAATTAATTAAGAAAGGCGTCCTAGCAATTATAAGACGGAGGATGTGGTTTTCAGCATTGTAAGATTCTGGAAATGCACCCGAAAAATGTATATGTACAGGAGATGCGAGATGAAGTACAAGCTTTCAGAAACGGAGGTTCTGACTCAGCCATCAGAATATATAGATGAAAGCCAGTTCAACAGTTTATCGTCCTACGAGACAACGGATGGAAATGCTGATGGCGGATATCTGGATTCATTTAATTCATTAAAAAAGCAGGTGGATTATAATTATTATCAATACAAGGAACAGCTCAGATCACTGGCAGGAAGAGCTGATGAAGTGCTGGCAAATATGAAGTATGCACGCAATATGATGCTGATAGTATTTGCCATACCTGTTATCTATACCCTGCTCCTTCAGCTATTTATGCATCTTGGAGTGAGGGCGGGGCTTTTTGCCGCACTCTATGTCATACTCTACGGATTATTCTTTGCAGTGGTTTTTGTAAGCTACGTGCTGGTACTGCCCGGAATGATTAAGAATTTTATAAATCTTTATGGTCAGTATAAAGCATTAAACAGCGGCGGCAGCATGAAGAATTACAGAAAAAGCAATGATATTATATCATTTCAGGATGAAAAGGAGTTCTTGAAAAAAACCATCAGGGAGTATGATTCATTTTATGAAGAGGTCATGGTTCAGGGACTGGATAAGAGAGACGGCGCTCTTGGTGGAAATGACAGCGGCGTACTTACCGGCGAACAGACTGTAGTGCTGAACAAGATGAGAAGCCTTTCGGTATTCAGGGATTACAAAGCTTCAGTTGCTGAAACGAGAAAAGAGGTTGGGATAGGAACGGTGCTGATAGCATTTATGATTATCACAGCCGTCCTGCTTATAATATTTGTTTATACTTTTAACGCATAAATAGTAAAAGATTAAGATTAGCATTATCGAGCATTCAGTATTTTTAGGATACCTAAGTGGGAATCCTCGGTAATTCAATTACCAAGATGGAAGCGCCATTTTATCCCTGATTGAACTATAAGGACCCTCGTATAAAAAAATGTTGAATACTTAGAAAACATTAGTTATAATTATTTAGTTATTTTACAAGGGTGACAGCATCTATCTGTCTGATACTACCTATTCACTGGGGCGGTCGGACTGCTGAGGCATGTTGTTACCAGTTTTATTGGAGTCGTATCGAAGTGGTCATAACGGGGCGCACTCGAAATGCGTTTGTCCTTCGGGGCACGAGGGTTCGAATCCCTCCGACTCCGCTTTGAAAATGGCTGAGACAGTCATTTCCATACATATATGCCGGTACCTCGATTCTTAAATAATTGGAACAAATGCTTGATTAATCTGATAGCACAGTTCCTAAAGACACAGCGTACTGGGACTAGAACATTGTATTCGTATCAAGGGAGTGTAAGATATGTATAAGATCGTAAGAAAGGAATCGCTCAATCCTACGGTTACACTCATGGAGATTGAAGCTCCACTGGTTGCTCGTAAGGCAGAGCCGGGACAGTTTATCATTTTCAGAGCAACTGAGGACGGAGAAAGAATTCCACTCACTATTGCAGGCTATGACAGAGAGAAGGGAACGGTAACCATTATCTTCCAGATAGTTGGAGCCGGAACCGAGATATTAAATACATTTAATGAAGGGGACTATATTCATGATTTTGTAGGTCCTCTTGGAAATGCTACTGAGGTAGAGGGACTGAAGAAGGTAGCAGTTGTAGGTGGCGGCGTAGGCTGTGCCATCGCATATCCTGTAGCAAAGAAGCTCCATGAGATCGGCTGTTCCGTTACATCTATAGTCGGTTTCAGAAATAAAGATCTTATCATTCTTGAAGATGAGTTCAGAGCCGCTTCTGATAACTATATTCTTATGACAGATGATGGTTCTGCCGGAGAAAAGGGTGTAGTAACAGCACCTCTTGAGGAGCTTATCAAAAATGGTGAGGAGTTTGATGAGGTTATAGCTATCGGACCGCTGATCATGATGAAGTTCGTAGTTCTTACTACCAAGAAGTATAACGTTAAGACTGTAGTAAGCATGAATCCTATCATGGTTGATGGAACCGGAATGTGCGGCTGTTGCAGACTTACCGTTGGAGGCAAGACAAAGTTCGCATGTGTTGACGGACCTGACTTTGATGGTTTTGAAGTTGATTTTGATGAGGCTATGGCAAGAGGCTCAGTATATAAGCCATTTGAGTTAAAGGCCAGAGAAGAAGCCTGCAATATGATAAAGAGCGGCGAAGCTGCTACTCAGAATTAAGGGAGGTGCAGAGCTATGCCTAATATGAGAATGGACAAGAATCCGATGCCCTCACAGGATCCGGATGTAAGAAATAAAAACTTTGAAGAGGTTGCTCTTGGATATACAGAGGAGCAGGCTGTAGATGAGGCTGAGAGATGCCTTAACTGTAAGAATCATCCATGTATGGATGGTTGTCCTGTTCAGATATCAATTCCTGAGTTTATAAAGAAGATAGTTGAGAAGGACTTTGAAGGAGCTTATCAGGTTATCAACCGTTCCAGCTCACTTCCTGCTGTTTGCGGACGTGTATGTCCTCAGGAGAGACAGTGTGAGTCAAAGTGTGTAAGAGGAATCAAGGGCGAAGCTGTTGCTATAGGTCGTTTGGAGAGATTTGTCGCAGACTGGCACAATAAAAATGTTACAGCAGCACCTGTAAAGCCGGAGTCAAATGGTCATAAGTGCGCTGTTATCGGCTGTGGTCCATCTGGACTTGCCTGCGCATCAGATCTTGCTAAGAAGGGCTATCAGGTTACTATCTACGAAGCGCTTCATACACCGGGAGGAGTTCTCGCTTATGGTATTCCTGAGTTCCGTCTTCCAAAGGCTATCGTTCAGAAGGAAGTGGATGGACTCAAGGCACTGGGTGTTGATATAGAGACCAATGTTGTTATAGGTAAGTCTATAACTGTAGATGAGCTTTTTGATGAATTCGGCTATGAGGCTGTATTTATCGGATCAGGTGCAGGACTTCCAAGATTCATGAATATTCCGGGTGAAAACCTGAATGGAGTTTATTCGGCAAATGAGTTCCTTACACGTATCAATCTGATGAAGGCATTCAAGGAAGGTTCAAATACTCCTATAGAGCATCCGACTAAGGCTGTAATTGTCGGTGGTGGAAATGTTGCAATGGATGCTGCCCGTTCAGCTAAGAGACTTGGAGCAGATGTTACCATAGTTTATAGACGTTCCATGGAAGAGCTTCCTGCCCGTAAGGAAGAGGTTGAACATGCAATGGAGGAAGGAATAGTCTTTAAGCTCCTCAACAATCCTGTGGAGGTTGTTGGTGAAGAGGGCAGAGTAAAGGCTATCCGTTGTCAGGAAATGGAGCTTTCAGAGCCTGATGAGTCAGGAAGAAGAAGCCCGGTTCCTATAGAAGGAAAGATAAATGAAATCGAAGCTGACTGCTTCATCGTAGCAATAGGAACATCTCCTAATCCGCTTATCAAGAGCACAACTGACGGACTCGATACCAACAAGAGAGGCTGTATAGTTGCTGATGAGAGTGGAGCGACTACCAGAGAAGGTGTATTTGCAGGTGGAGATGCCGTAACTGGCGCTGCTACTGTAATTCTTGCCATGGGTGCAGGAAAGAAGGCTGCAGCAGCTATGGATGAATATATTCAGAATAAATAGATAAAATATGGCTAAAAAACAAACAAAAACTGCAGAAGGAGTAATGAAGGCTGCCAGCATTCTTATAGTCATGAACTTTCTGGCAAGCATGCTTGGTTATGCAAGACAGATAATCATATCCAGCTCCTTCGGTCTAGGTATAGAATCGGATGCTTATTATGCTGCATTTACGATTCCTGATCTTATATATAATGTACTGGTTGGAGGCGGACTGAGTTCCGCCTTCATTCCGGTTTTTGGTGCGTATCTGACAGAGAAGAAAGAGGATGAAGGCTTCAGAATGGCAAGTACCATCCTCAATCTGGTCGCTCTGGTCTCAGGTACTGCTTCTATCGTGGGAATAATCTTTGCTCCACAGCTCTTACCCCTGATGGTGAACTTCTCAAAGGGCGGTCCTGCCTTCTTTGATCTGACAGTAAAGCTTACCAGAATCATGTTCTTCCAGAGCTTTTTCATGTGCCTTACAGGAATCTGTATGGGAATACTTCAGGCATACAAGGACTTTGCTCCGCCTTCGGTTGGTTCCGTTATATACAATCTTGTTATTATAGTCGTAGGTATATCCTTGATGAAGCTGGGAGTTGGAATAGCCGGCTTCTCTATTGGTGTTGTTCTTGGTTCAGTGGTGCATTTTTCCATACAGGTACTGTGTATCAGGAAGAAGGAATTTATATATCACAGACTGATAGATATGGACAATGTGGGAGTACGCAGGTTTTTCAAGCTTTTCTGGCCGATGCTCCTTGGAATATCCGTTAGTCAGATCAACACTATCGTTAATAAATACTTCGGCTCCGGACAGGGGGAGAGCATACTTTCTGCAATGCAAAATGCCATCTCCATCCAGCAGCTTCCTATCAATATGTTTGGTTTTTCTATAGCAATCTCTGTGTTCCCGACCATGGCGGAGCATTTTACCCAGAATCGTCTTACAAGCTATAAGAAGGATCTGTCGATGGCACTTAGAAATATGGTGTTTATTACTCTGCCGGCAACCTTTGGTCTTATCGGTATCAGGGTTCCGCTTGTAAGAGCGCTGTATCTTCAGGGTAACTTTACTGAGAAGGATCTGAGTGTTCTATCTACACTCCTGATATTCTACTGTCTGGGAATTACAGCCTACTGCTGCAGACAGGTGCTGCTGCAGGGCTTTTATTCATTGCAGATTACTACCATTCCGGTCATTATCAATATCGTAATACTCCTTCTTAATATAGTTCTGTCCTTTGTATTTGTCAGATTCTGGGGAGCAAATGGCCTTGGGCTTGCTTACTCGGTTGCAGGTATAGTTAGTATGACTTTGCTAATTACTATGCTTAGACTCAAGGTGGGAAGCCTGAGAGGGCGTGAGATACTGAACTCGGTAGTAAGGATAGTGATAGCCTGCGCGATAATGTACATTTTCATCTTTATAAGCGTTAAACTATTTGACAGAATCCTGCCTATAGAGAGGAAAATGTATCAGTTGGTCGAGCTGCTTCTTGTGATAGTTGTGGCGGTTCTGGTGTATATAGTTGCGGCTATCTTCCTTCGCATAAAGGAACTGAAATCTGCGGTTTCTCTGGTGCTGAGAAAGTTTATTAAGAGATTCAGGATTTCGGTGGAGGATGATTATTACAGTAACGGCGAAGAAGAGAGAGAATTCCCTGAGATACTTCGTCAGAAGCTTGGCAAGAAGAAGAGTAACGAGGCGAAAGAAGGAATGAAGGATGAGGCTGAGAGCACTGCGACAGGCAGTCCGGTAGGTGCGCCTGAGAATGAGCCGGAAGGCGACACGGAAAGTACTTCGGAAGATGAACTGTAAGGTGGTTCAGGAAGTAACCCGGACAGGCAACGAAAAACTATACGGGATATACTTAGTGTGAAATCCGTGAATTAAAGAAAGTAATCGCCTGATGACATTATGGTATTAATTTAGAAAGGTAACAGGTGTAAGAGTTGTATAAGCTGGTATCGAATCTTATAATGTACCGCTGTCTTGGAGAGGACAGCATACTTGTAAAGCTGGGGGAAATCATTCGGGATGTTGATGAAAAATGTCCGGATGTGGCCGGTAGTAATTCTGACAGTGAGCGTAAGTATATAGAGGAAGCAAAGACCAGAATATACGGTGAGATAAGAAGACTTCTTGAGCTTGGAACTAACTATGGCTTTGACAGAAACCTGTGGCATGACTATATAGCATATATACTCATTACCAATGAGAATCCATTTTCCCTTACAGCAGAAAGAAACGGAATAGGGGATGGAAGCGTAAATGAGATAGTTAAGCGGGACATGAAAATATTTGCAGATATCTTCAATTACGATTTCCACAAGCTGGAGGAAACTCTTGGCATAGACTGCTTCTCTGTTATTACAAACTATAGGTCAATCCATAAGAGAAGACAGCTCTATAACAAAAATGCTTCCCAGAAGATCAGAGCATTAAGTGATGAGATAGAAGAGGCTACGAGGAACAACCCTGCTGATGCCGATGAGAGACTGCTTCAGATAGTCGGACGTTTCTATGAGAAAAACGGAGTAGGAATGTTCGGACTGAACAGTGCATTCAGAATTGTTGAGCAGGAGGGAAGACCACAGCCGGATGGCGCGGGTGAAAGCCTTATCAGAAACGTGGTCATGAGTACCACCAGCGCTGCCTGGAATACCTATCAGGGCGGCGAGGTACGGTTCTTCCCTATTAACAATATCGACAGGGTAATGCTGGATAAGCTGGTGGGCTATGAGATACAGAAGCAGAAGATAAGAGAGAATACAGAAAGCTTTTTGGAAGGAAAGTCAGCCAATAACGTGCTGCTTTTTGGCGATGCAGGTACCGGCAAGTCAACCAGTATCAAGGCACTTATAAATGAATATGAGGATAGAGGTCTCAGGATGATAGAGCTGTACAAGCATCAGATGGGAAGCCTTTCCTCTGTCATTTCCAGTGTAAAGAGCAGAAATTACAGATTTATCATCTACATGGATGACCTTTCCTTTGAGGAAAATGAGACTGAATACAAGTATCTCAAGGCGGTTATTGAGGGAGGTCTGGAGAATCGTCCGGATAATGTGCTTATATACGCAACCTCTAACAGAAGGAATCTGATAAGAGAAACCTGGAATGATACAAATGATGTAGAGCTGGATAAGCATCGTTCAGATACACTTCAGGAGAAGCTTTCGCTGGTCAGCAGATTTGGCGTTACAATACCTTTTATGAGGCCGAACAAGAAGGAATATGAGGAAATCATAAAGGCTCTTGCAAAGCGTTCGGGAAATCTCGGTCTTACCGAGGAGGAGCTTCTGGCGGAGGCTGCCAAGTGGAGCGTGAGTCACGGTGGTATGAGCGGACGAGCAGCTCAGCAGTTGATAGACAGGCTGTCTTAGTAGGTTGGTATGAATGGTATAATAGCATTTTGCCGATGGAGGAGCATATAAAGAAAAAATGTAGTTTACTTCTTATCATTGATTGTTCTTTCTTCGTAGCAGTCAATTATTCTTTGATAGTGCCCGCTGCATCCAATGATGTTGAAACGGCTTTTGAGTACCCTGATTATGAGATGATAACTACTCAGGGTACTTTTATATTGTGTTTTAGGGGGAGACACCTCTGGATGTAGCTATACCACAAGTGGAATTGCCCTTATCTTGATCGCTGCGTGATGAAACTTAAAAATTGCGGAAAATATTACGAAATTGATTTTCAATATTGACGGAGATGCTGTTGAATGTTAGTATATTCCACAGATTATAAGAGAGGTAGATATTTATGTACTATAATACGTATAATATTACAGATGACCATATGAACAGACTCCCCTACATACGAATTAAGAAGATTACAGTTCAGAATCTGAAATCCGTCGGGAATGGTGTTATCGAGTTCAATTGTTATAAAGAACCGCGCCCTTATAATACTGTGCCGGATATTTTAGGGTTGTACGGGCAGAATGGTTCGGGAAAATCAACGCTTATTCAGGCTATAGCTTTGGTGAAGGGGCTTATATGCGGCTTCAGGATAGGGAAAGAATATGCAGATATTATAGATGTGATTCATAAAACTGCGTATATTAAAATAGAGTTTGATTATCAGTATAATTCCGGCGTACATAATACAGTGGTTTATGAGGTTAACATTGATTGTAAGGAGAAGGAGGTTGATGTTCGTGATGAAAAGACCGGAAGCATATATAAGCAACGCAGAAATGCGGCATATATCTATAATGAGAAGGTAAGTACCGATATATACGAAGACGGAAACCAGGGCAGGATACGTACTATAATAGATACGGAAAAAAATCTGTTCTGTCGTCCGACACATGTAGGTGCTTTTTACGATGTATCAGATATGGAAAAAAGTATTGTTGAAGAGCTGACCTATATAAAGAGAAATTCTTATGAAAACTCCAGATCCTTTGTATTCGATCTGGATCTTCACAAGCTTTTTGAGAGAGAAGAGTATTCAAAGTATTATGAAATTCTTGCCGAGCTCCAGATGTATGCAAATGAATATCTTTATTATATTAGCTTAAGATCCAGTGGAATGGTACAGCTCAGAGCCGGAATACCTATATATATTCCGAATTTTACAAATAACAGACCGATAGTGCTTTCGGAAAAGCTTCCTGTGCCGAAGGGTTTGTATGCTGAGATAGAAAAGCAGATTCACAACATAAGTAAGGTGTTGGGAACCATTATTCCGGAGATGAAGCTGGAAATTAGCGGTGTACCAACGGTGTTAGATAATGGAGAAAAAGGAGTATATCCTCTTGTTAAATCTGTCAGGGGTGACAGGGTTATTCCGCTTCAAAATGAGTCGGACGGAATCATAAGAATAGTATCCTTTATGGCATTATACATTTTTGCAATCAGGGAACATTCGGCAACAATACTTGTCGATGAGATAGATTCCGGTGTGTTTGAATATCTGCTTGGCGAATTGCTGGAAATCTTTTCGGAAGAAGGTAAGGGGCAGCTTATTTTTACTTCTCACAACCTGCGTCTTCTTGAGGTTCTTGACAAGAAATATATCAGGTTTACTACAACAGATCGAAATAATAGATATTACAAGATAAAAAATGTAAGGGGGGATAATAACCTTCGTGATATATATCTTCGTGAGGTTCAATACAGAAATCTGCTTAAGGGTGGAGCGGGTGACAGTGGTGTTGAACTTTATAAGAAGTCCAAAAGGTTTAAGATTGTGGATGCCTTAAAGTATGACGGAGAGGAGTAATTGGATGAACGAACAAGCAAATATTTATATTTGTGTTGAGGGAGGAAGTGACATAAATATATTTGGAAATGCTTTTGAAAGGCTGTTTGACGAAATATTTGATGATCAGGTTCAGGTAGTGACCGGACTGGCATATAATTTCAAGGGTTCCATGGGAGACTTTACTTCCCGTTTTGATATCGATGGTCTGTCAGGGAAAGCGAGAAATGAAGAAAAGAGCGACTGGTACAAGAAAAAGCATAATAAAGACAGGAAATCCAAGGATAAGGAAGCTAGAGATTCACTTCAGGTCAAGTTGGAAAGTGAACTGATAAAAAGCTGTTTTAAGAATAATCCTGATATGTCAGGTATTTCTGCTGACAATTTTACAACTATTATCCATTTGATCGATATAGATGGCTGCTTTACCAATGATGATAAGGTCTGCTATATTGAGGATGGTGGTGAGGAGGAGGATATTCTGAGAAATATTAATATTAGAGATGATAATTATAGGAAGCATAAGATTGAGGGAAAAGAAAAAAAAGATGAACTGAGTGGCAGGATAGGGACTAACAAAAAGAAATATATTCTGAATAAGAGAAATAAAGAGAAAAACATTTTATATAGGGATGACTTTATTGCGGCTGTGGATGCCAATGAGGTGATTGAAAGAAACGACAGAAAAAGGAGAACTATAGAACGTCTTTTGAACACGGAATATATAAGTTCAGGGAAGAACAGAAAAATAAAATACTATATATTCTACTTTTCCTCTAATCTGGATCATTTTATATTTGGTCCCAATACCTTTGAAAATTATGCAAAGCTACTGGGGAGAGAACTGACTGAGGAGGATAAAGAGAATTTTAGAGGTGGTTCAGCTAATCTTGCGGTTGATGATAAGATTATACTCTGTAATCATGTAAAGGATAAGTTTGTAAACAGTAAAGCATTTATCGAATTCTTTGTAAATGATGATGATGTTTCCTTTATTGATATGAATGCAGAGAATATGGATAAGGAACTGGAAAGAGCTTATTATAATTCTTGGGAGCATATTAAGAAGAATTCTCTTAAGAGAGGAACAAATATTAATGTACTTATTGAAATGATAAGGAAAGGGGATATCAGTTACTGGTGCTGATATATGGATGATTACTATATCCTGAAGCATGAGAGAATAGCATTTTCCGGGGGCTTCTGGGACTACAAGAATGGACTGCGTAAGATAGGCAGTCCGGAAATGGTGGTTGTATGAATAAAAAAAAACGCGCGGCAGAGGTATGCAGGATACTCAATCAGGAGTATGGCGAGCATACCAAAACTTATCTGGAATACGATGAAACAAAGCCCTGGCAACTGCTTTTTGCGACGATACTTTCAGCTCAGTGTACGGATGACAGGGTGAATATGGTAACGAAGGAGCTGTTTAAGAAATATCCAACACTGGAGAGTATTGCCCGGGCGGATATAAAGGAATTTGAAAAGGATATATATTCCATAGGCTTTTATCATAATAAAGCAAAGAATATCATAGCCTGTGCCGCTACCCTCCTTGCTGAGTATGATGGAAATGTACCCTCAGATATAGATGAGCTAACGTCGCTTCCCGGTGTTGGCAGAAAGACTGCCAATGTAGTGCGTGGAAACTATTATCACATTAAGTCTATAGTTGTGGATACTCATGTGAAGCGGGTGTCGAAGCTGCTCGGACTTACGGATAATGAGGATCCGGTAAAGGTGGAGTATGATCTGATGAAGATACTTCCTGAACAGCAGTGGATCAGCTACAACCATCAGGTTATAGCGCATGGCAGGAAGGTCTGCATAGCCAGACGTCCCAGATGCAATGAATGTGCCCTGTCTGAAGTGTGTAAACACTTTGAAGATAGCGATTCGGGTAATGTCTGATCCGTGCAATCGAGGCGGCAAGAAAAGCCTACGATGCCCTTACAGAAGATCAGAAGGCAAAGGTTCCTGCAGAAACACTTAAGAAGCTTGAAGATGCTGAAAAAGCACTTGCAGATGCAGAG
>OCVV011329473.1_pt1 | contig 29893 bp, 70 predicted proteins | sample 1539721 | NCBI WGS metagenome assembly OCVV01 (sample SAMN02144230, study PRJEB22623) | gut metagenome | biome: sheep rumen | host: Ovis aries | place: New Zealand | reverse complement strand
CTATAAAACGCTCATATTTTTAATTCTGAGCTTAAATTTAGGCTTCTGTGATATATTTGAGCTTCCAGGATTGAAAATGGTCTTCTTTGATATCATGCAAGAATCCATCTGAATCTAACAAGGTGATATATTCTTCTTTCATCTTGTCAAAACTGTAACCGTACACCAGGAACCAGCGATCATCGTCAACGCCTTTTCCATAAACAGGTTTTCCAACCATTTCCTTCATTTCTTCAAAGGAGCCGATTTTCTTGAGCATTATTTTCCTTCCTTGTACGCGCCCCAACTGAATTTAACAAATCCATCTTTGAAGGCGATGTGCTTTCCGTATATACCCCATCCGTCTTTGTGATAGTGTGTTGGTTCTGTGTATCCTGCTGCAAGTGCATCCATTTGGCTGTTGAATACTTTATCAATAGTTACGCCCAAAAAACGTGGAGTTTTGACATAATCACCGACTTTCATAATCACCTCTCAATTCCGATTGCATCCATGATTTCGCCAAGAATACCGAGCATCTCTGATGCTCTCTTGTGCTCATATTCCCAATAATGGGAATCATTCAAATCATCTTTATATGAGCTGTATTTGTCTAATAACCATTGTTTTGTTTTTGCACTGATTTCGGTCATAATTCGATCTCCATTCCGAACACTGCCTTGTAGCCTTCTTCACTCATTGGATAAACACGACCATCACGATGAAGCATTACAACACCTGGAAGCAATTCACCTTCGATGAAAATATCGCAAGCAAGGGCAATGGATTCGACTGCTTTACAATGGTCAAAAGCTCTCATCGCCGTATCAAAATAACGCCAAGCTTTCCAGTTATAACCATTGATCCGGATATCTTTTTGCGCAATGCGCTCACAATTCTCAAGAAGTAATTCAAAATTGGTATCGTCCATGTCATTCTCCTTCTGCCGGGTACGAAGCCCCCGGCTTGGCTTTGGAAAAATGGTTATAATGCAGCAAGATTTTTAGTCAACGAAGCACACGCTTCGGTAACACCGGCACCATCAGCAACCCATTGCCGATATTCAGCAGTCCATCCATAGGCATCCAGAATGCCATACAGGATTTTGAGTTGAAGATTCAGCATGGAATCTTCTTCAGTGAAGTCCGCTGACACAAAAGTGTCATATACATAGTCGAAAAATTCGACCTTGCTCATCTTTTTTCCAAACATCGAAATCTGATTCATGACAACCTCCTAAACAGAAAAGAAAAGATTTGACAACTGACCATGCCCGTCGTTGGGCATTTTTCAAATTCAGTTGTCAAGGTTCACGTCAGGCAGTCACTTTGCGAAAGCTGACCGTCGGATTCCCGATCTTCTTGGCGATCCCGATTTCAGGGAATTGCTTTTCCAGCACTTTAAGCGTTTTCCCGTCCCATGTCGTCTTACCGGACACCCAGCACGCCATCAGGGATTCACCCTTGACCGTCGCACCGCATTCAAGAACATCGTTCTTGATTTCTGCTTCGAGCAGTCCGATCTGTTCGATCAGGTCGGCGTTCTTAGCTTCAAACTGTGCCATCAGTTCGTTATAGACGTTCCGAAGGTTGTTCAGGACATCCAGCTTTTCTTCTGTTGTTACCTTTGTCGTTACGATTTGACATTCCTCATAATGGGGATTCTCTCTCGACAATGGCAATCCATTGAGCATAAAAGAGCTATCTCCGTGTGTCCCACGGTTCGTTTTTGTTACGATTTCGATGTTTTCCATTGTTGCCTCCGTTATTCAAAATTCATCATTCAACTTACATTTATTATTATACGAGTTTTTATATATTTGTCAATGTTTTTAATTATTTTTATTACATCTTTTTATTTATCGAAGTTATGACATTCCAGTTGAAAAATTAACCGGATTATCTCCGGTTAATTCAATTTTCCTGATTTATGCGTTGTATTCAGCGTATTCGTTCATCAAGTCCAGATCGAGAATGGTTTCAAACACCCCGCAAAATTTGGTTTTGCATTCATTACCGATACTCGTATCTTCATTGATGATCCAGTTCCTGATAAAATAATCAGCCTTGTTGAAGAGAACGCTTTTTTCTGCTTCACTCATAGAAATCAGCTCCATTCATTTTGAGATTAGACACCTAACGCCATTTGTGCTGCCGTCATCGGGCTTAAATAGCTCTTATATCGTCCGAAACGTGTTTCTACCGCCTGGTTCCTGGGTGTCAGTTTGTAATCAGACCCGAATAGGATTTTCTCATTTCTTGCTCTGCCTTTGTTATAGATCCGTTCAAACGAATCCAGCAGGGATTGTGTATTCATCGTCGACAGATAGGTCGGTGTAGCTCGTTTGATAGCCGAACACAGCTTATTAACCACATCTTCATCGTAATGCTGCACAACAAACAAGGATGCGGTTTCTTTTACGCTCTTATCACCCCTGAATCCGATTTCCGACATAGCGTCCCAGACTTCATAGACCATCGGGAGACGCTTATCTGCGCGATCCTTGTGCTCTTTGGTGTAAATCAGTGTTCCATTCTGCATTGATGCTTTTGTGATGTCATTGGTGCTGATATTTGACGCACGCAGCACCAATTTATAAGAGGCAGAATATTTCTGCATGATTTCGTAAAGGCGGATGTAATTTTCATTTCCCCGCTCGATGTATGATAAGATGTAATCTGTCATCTTCCATTTCATGCTGTCATTCGCGTCTTGAACGTCATCAATTCCGCCTTTGATAACAAGGTAACGAACAGGAATGCCGACTGTCTGTGCTGCCTGAATCCGGTGTTGTCCATTGAGCACTTCAAGGTTCTCGTTGACAAATATCGGTCCAAGCCTCCAACCGTTTTTTGTCATATCTGCAACCAGTTCCTTCACACGGTTCGGGTTTACCTTCCGGTTTCCAACGATCCGCTTGAAGATCCCATAATTGTTAGTCTCATAAACTTCACCAACTTTTACATTCAAATTATCCATTATTCAAAATCCTTTCATTTTTTTCCGGGTTTATTCCCTCCGGATGGGAAAATTCACCTTATGCTGTTTTGCTGTTTGCTTTGATACTCAACAGCTCTTTTGCCCATTGCTCGCATTCTTTGCGGACACCATCGCGGTTCAGACCTTTTTCCCAGGAACAACCATCTGCGGAGTAGATGTTGTAGGTCTTCATCTGCTTGTTGGTCAGCGGATTCCACCATTTTTCTTCAATTACGGTGATACCGTATTTTTCTTCAAGACCTTTGAATCCGTACATAATATCCTCCTTAAAACATCTCACAATCTGCAAACGAATCGTCTTGATCCGGTTCTGTATCTTGTTCGTCTTCTTCCGGTATCTCATCGAGCATATCCCAAATATCGCTTATCCTATTGAAGTAATAGTCATAGCTGATATCACCGTTCATATATTCGTGTTTCAGTTCCGTCAATTCATCAAACCATTTCTGCTTATTGTCCATTATTTCAGCTCCAAGAAGTCAAAATCTTTTTTCTCAACAAGACCAAGGATCTCCAAGGCGTTTTTCATTCCAAGGTAATATGACAGTTCACCGTCAAAATCGCTGAATGTACCGCCCTTTTCTTTGATGTCTCTGACACGCTTCAAACTTTCATCTGCCAGGAAAAGGATTCTTTCCAGTGATTCAGTGTTGACCGTTGTGTTTCCGGTTGTTTCCATTTCCAGCTCCTTTCCTTTACGCGTTCAGTCCGACACTGTAAGCGTTATTCTGAGCGAAGCGCAGACCCAGGTTATAAACTTTTCGCTGTGCACCGATTGTGCAGGGCATTTCTGACGTAATCTGACGATCACCGTCATTGATGATGAAGTAATTATCGAAAACATCCGCACTGATGGATTTTTCGCCATCGGTAATCAGGAAATTCGCCATATAGCGATCAAAATTCTTGTTCGCAATCATCTGAGCATCGGTCATGCTTTTCAGAATTTCCTTTGCGGTTTTGAGCATATCTTCAAATGTCATCGTGTGCCTCCTCAAAATAACTATCGCTGATTCAAAATGGTTGTTCGTTTTACCATCCGAGCCAGTCTTCAAATGCTCCGGCTGCTTCAATTTCTGCGTATTTCGCTTCGATGTATTTTTCATATTCGTTATCAAATTCGTTATTCATTGTTGCCTCCGTGATTCAAATTAGCTCAAAAATGGTTCCCGGTGTTTTGCCCCACCGGGTAGGGCTGTCATTCTCAAATGAGCTTTCGCTCCGTGTGAATTAGGCGATGCCCATGTATTCACGATCCCAACCAAGGGAAACAAGCTGCTTCAAGAGCTCACCGAATTTCCATTCGTATTCCTGAGCTTCTTCACGCCAACCTTCTGCAAGGCTGTTGTGTTCGGCTTCCAAGGTTTCAGCCATTTCATAGCATTCGCGGGCAGAGACCTGATAGAAATCAGCGTCCTGGAAAAGTTCGTTTTTGTTGATGGTGATGGTGTTGGTGTTGGTATTCATAAGTGACCTCCGTGATTCAAAATGTTTGTTGTTTGTTTTCTTAACTATAATTATTTTATCACATGTACGGATACTTGCAATATGATAACATTCAAATTATGACATGACAAATACCATGTTTCCGTACTTGTATTAATCATGTATAATTTTCTAAAAGGAATTAAGTGATATGAAAAAAAGAATTGGCTCCAAATTGTATGATACCGACACTGCGATACTTATCATTCCAGAGCAGAATTTATATCGCACTCAAAAAAATCAAACTTACTTTTTATTCGATGGTAATATCATCACTCCCTTAGATTTTGAAGAAGCTGAAAATATCATCAAAAAATATGGTTCAGCAGATTTGATAAATATGCTTAAGCGAAAACCTAATAAAAAAGGTCAGATTAGTGTTATGATTTCACCGTCATCCGCAGATCGCCTTTCCGCTTACTGCCGCCGTCACAAAACTTCCCAGAAAAAGGTAGTTGAAGAACTGATCGACACGCTGCCGGATGATTAAATAGTCATTTGCAGCTAATTATTCTTATCAATAACAATTTATAATTATGGATAAACATGAATACACCATTATCAGGAATCGACATAGCAAGATATTTTCTTTTAAAAGACCCGACAAGAAAAGTATTCAATAAAAGTGGGATCGAACACAGAGAGAATCGAATTTTCTATGCAGGAAATACGAGATTGAATGAATATCTGCATCTTGCTCAAAATTTATGGATCGCAAAAACCGGGCAAAAATTATTTTTTGATGATTTATACGCATTCGATAACGGAGCTATTGTGTACCCTGTCATGAATAAGTATTCGTTGATTCTTGAACAAAATATTAAGCCTGAATTACCGGATAATGTTATTTCATTTCTCGATAAATTTTATGTAGCTTTTCAAAATGCTTCTTTAGATGAATTGATTGAATTATCTCATGAAGATAATGAATGGCAGATAAAACATCAAGGTCAAAAAATTCCGGATCAAAGAATGGATTCTTTAGCTCACATGGAAGAATATAAACAACAGTATGCAGGTATTCTTGAAGTCTTGGAGCGTATGCCTTAAATTTTGCGTCAGAACGTTCAAATTTGAAGGGTTTTCCATCAGTATGTAAGTTTGTTCGCCCAGATAAGAAAAAGCCCACAGTTTAACGCTGTGGGCTTAATTTTGATATTCTCGTGAATTATCCAAGGAACATTTTGCAGCGGGTTAGAACGGTCTGCTTTTCACCGTTGTATTCCTTATGATCCTTTACGATTCCGGTGATTTTCTTAGGAGCACCTTCGTAGTATTTACTTGCGAACCAAACAAGTGTGTTGTTATCGGTGGTGATGAATTTATATAATCTGCCAACACCAAAACGTGTCACAAATTCAGTTACAAGCTTTGCTTCCTTTATGTTTGCGGTGATTTTTTCACCGATATTGCCGATATAGCTGCTGTTTGCCTTTGCTTCATCCTGGAGCTGTTCTTGGAGCTGCTTTTCCTTCATTTGCTGATAAGCAATTGGCGCGAAAGCGATATAACCAAAAGCACGGCTCCTGATATATCCGCTCTGGATCATTGTCTTGACGTTACACAAGAAATCCGAAAGCTCATCATATTCCATAGCGGTCAGAACATCTTTCATTTCGTTGGCCAGTTTCACGGATTCTTCTGACGGTTCGGATTTCCCGATTTCAATAAACAGCCGTGTTTTCGTACTGTTATCTTCACTTGACTTCACATAGCCATGTTCTTTGATAATATCATTAGCTGTTGCAATTGCTTTCAGTACATCGAAAGCGTATTCACCGCTGCCTTTGAAGTCATACTCGTCAATGTTGTAATCATTTTCAATCAGGTCATGGATCTCCTGTGCTGCAACAATCATTTTCGGATCGATACCGCAGTAATCCTTCAGACAGGTTTTTCCCACCTGTTTGTACTGTCCTGATTCATCCTTCACAATGAAAGAAAAACGCTTTACATGGCGGCCATGGCAATGTTCGCAATACAGAGGCATTGTATACCAGGCAAGCTCGGCGGGGGATTCACCATCGAGCATCTTGACAATATTCTGCTCATGTCCAACTGCTTCGATCTGAGCAACAACCGTGTATCCTTCTTTACGGATGACATCGGATTCAATATTGACTTCAATACCGAAAACCTTATCCTCACCGGTTTTCACCAGTGTATGAGTATCAGGGTTTACAGAGTAAAGGTTACGGGAAACCGTCACTTCTTCACCGAAGCTCCAACTGATCTGGTTGCCATAGGTCTTTGCCTTCTTGCTGAGTTTTTCGAGCTTCTTCTGAAGCTCATTCTTAACGATTGCGGGAATAATGAATTTTGCCATGATTGCCTCCGTGATTCAAACTCAATTTCAACTTACATTTATTATTATATGCGTTATTTAATAATTGTCAATGTGTATCATTATTTTTATTACATTTAATAATAATTAAAAAAGCCCGGTAAAAAAGTCGGGCTTTTCACGTAAGGAGACTGATCTATCAATCTGTTATTTTTCTGAGAATTTCTGTACCAAAGCTGTCATATTCGGCAATGAGCAGATAATCGTCAGCAAATTTATGGTAAGGTAATCCGTTATATCGCACGATATCAGCGGATACAACGATCTTAGCTCCATAACTTAGCTGTCCGCAAATTCGCATTGTGTCCGCATCTCGGATGTTCGCCGCATCACAGACAACCATACACACTCCACCATCAATTTTCTGTTCGTAAGATACCGGATTTGTATAGATTTGTTGAGATGGCACAAACACCGGGTTCATGGGCGGCTGCTGCATCACTGGCATTTGCTGAGTGTCAGGTATGTAGTCGATCACGGATTGCATGACGGTTTTCGGATCAAAGACCGTGCTGATTTTTCCTGCGTCCCGTCTTGCTTCAAAATGCAGATGTGGGCCGCTCGAGTTTCCTGTGCTTCCGGAATATGCAATCAAGTCACCTTTTTTAACTGGTTGTCCTTTGATACAATTGACCTTGCTTAAATGAGCATACACCGTACCAGAGCCGTCTCCGTGCAGCAGGACAACGTAATTACCATATCCGCCGGGTTCATATCCAACAGTTTGCACCCAACCATCCGCAGCCGCAAGAATGGACGTTTCCATCGGGCATCCGTAATCAATTCCTTTGTGAGGATTGGATTTTGTGTAATACGGTTCCCAAATTGCGCCATAATCTAACGTAATGGGATATTCACCGCTGAAAGGCTGTCTCAGTTGAATCATATGCGCCACCTTTAACTATCGATCTTTAAATTCCACTTACTGGCTTTGTTCAAAAGGTTTTCATTTGACAGTTTTCGGAATTCATCCAGGTTCTTATTTGCAGTTTCAAGACCGCCGTTATGAGTGCCATTCATCACGCAATACACAAGTTCATGATCCAGTTCTGACATAACCTGCATACCCCGAAGGAGGATGTAGTTATCGTATTCCCGTTCCTTCCGACCTTCTAAATTCTCTCTCCGGATTTCTTCCTGTTGAATTCTGAAAGCCTGTTTCATTTGGTCATTAACGTTATTTGAAAACATTTTGAAAAGCCAGATAACCACAACGATCGCTATCGCACCAATAGCGACCAAAACAGATGCGGGTACGACCTCAATGATCTTGTTCATGATTTTGCTTTTCCTTTTACTGCTTTTTTCACAGGCTCCTGGATAACAATTGGCTCCTCGATAACCGGAACTTCTTCCGTTTTATCATCATCGCCATTATCATTATTGAGCATTTCGATCTGATATTCATACGGATTTCCGTAATCGTTCATATCCTTTACAGCAGCTTCGATGTAAGCAACAATGATTTCGATATCGAGCTTAATTCCCTTGGCTGCAAGATACTTTTCCACGACATTGATAGCGTAATTGAGTTTTTCGTGTCCGTGTTCGCCTCCGTACACCTGTTCAGCAGCAGTTACTGCTTCGCGACAGACAACCTTCAGGATTTCATACAGCTCCGGATTCTTATCCTTGAGCTTTTTGAAGATCTCAATTGCTTTACCGATTGCCCAGCTTGCCAGTGCAGCAGCAAGAATAGGAAGAGCCGCTTCTAATACCGCTTGTAAAACTTTACTTAAGAGTTCCATATTCACCTCCGCTTAAAATAAAAAAGCGCATCTTTTGTAGACACGCTTTCTTAGAGACTTTATCTAATTTTTATTATAACAGTTGTTTTCTATGTAAATAATTTTTCAATGCAATGTTTCATTAGCCCATTTTTTTACAAACTGAGAAATCGGTAATCCTTCTGCATCTGCTTTATCTGCTATCTTTTTATGCGTTTCCCGATCCACCCAGATTGTTGTCTTGTCGGATTCAGGTTCTTTGTCAACCCGTACATCTTCGCCGAGCAGTGCTTTTGCTTGTTTGTCATCTATCGGATCTATATAATCACCAATCAGCAAAAACCATTCTCGTTTCCGTGTGCGCTTTCTGTAAAGGATTCCAACACCAACATCAGCAACCTTTTCACTGGTTTCCGTGTCGTACAATTTCGTTCCGATGCGTTTTTTCATAAGCCTCTTTCTTTGCGGTAATTTTGCCATGCTCTTTCAGCCAGCAAATGTAATTTAACGTTATTATCAGTGCGAAATGGTCAATCTGGATTATTGCAATCAGGCGGTACCACACTTGCTTGCATCGGATAGTTGAGCCTTGTACATTTATCAGTATTCGAGACTGATAATATCGTTGGAACGGACATTACAGCTTCGATTGCATCTTCTTCTGTATAATTTTCCATTCCCATGAAGTAATTGTATTTTTCAGTGCTCTTTCTAATAGCTTCGATCGCATCCTGACGACTAATCAAATCATCGTTCATGCGGGAACCTCCTTATAGTATGCTGATGGTGGCCAGAAGCTCATGATAACGACATGAGCTTTGGTTTTGGCATCGTCGGCATCGTCCGCCCAGACATATACATCAGTGGAACGGCTTCCGCCGTTGTCGCGGAGGCAGTCAACATAACCGCCCCAGCGACCAACAAAGCCATTGTCGATTTTGCAGTCAAAGTCACGGTCACGAACCGTGAACCGTGCCACGTTGCCGTCAATGGTGCAGGGATAGACGGAGCCGACATTCCATCCGCCATCCCAGCCGTAGGACATTGAATAGTGACCACTCAAGGTCACGCAGAAAAGTTTTTTGTTGTCAATCATATTTCCTTCTATGCTTCACCGTGATACGGCTTACCATCCTTAGAAACGCCACACCAAACGGTCTTGCCCATGTTGGTTGCACGGAAGCTGAACATCTTGACGGCATCGGAATACCGTTCCGCCTCGAAAGTCATCAGGACTTCAAGACCGCGGGCATTGTCACGAACGTTGACGGTATAACCGCCGTTGACAATATCTTTTTCTGCTACGAGATAGTAAGTTTTCATCATAGTTATCCTTTCTATTTCCAAGATTTCGGCTTTACTGCATCAGCCATTGCTTTCAAAACAGATGACGTATCATCAGTTTTTTCAATGCGATCATACACATCATTCAAAGGTGTCCGCTTGTAGGCAATCAGAGTAATGTCATTGTCTGATTTTTTCACGATCTGAATCAAAGATTCAATTGCGTTGATATAACGCACTTTTATAGTATCAATCAAATTGAAATCTTTATCAAAGATCTCATACCAAACTTGTTGAATGGTTCGCGTTGTGAAAATCTTTTGATAGCAATAAACGGCACCTTCCGGTAATTCATCTGCGGTTTTAATGCTCCGCATATTTTCATAGTCTTTTTTGTTCATGTCATTATTCCTTTCTGAAAGTGATATTCGTCGTTGTTGTTTACATTATAATATAAGTTGTCAAGGCACATGACTTGTAGTTCCCAGAATTTCTGGAATGGTATTTTCCCCGCGTAAGCGGGGGCTCCCGAGCGGAGCATTTTCCCCGCCCACGCGGGGGTGACTCGAATCAAGTGCCTTGTGGATTGAAATGCAATCAAAACCTGATATGAGCCTGATTTTCAGGCTCGTATCATTTAATCACAAACTCCGAAAAACCCAGATTGTGGTACAAGCCCATCTTCCGACTGCGTTTCTATAATAGAAAAAGGTGTGTACAACCTAAACATTTTTTCATTGTCGAAAATATCATTTAACGCTTCGGCCTTCCAATAACCATCCAAGAAAAATCTTGCTTCGCTCTTAGTAATTTCAATAGGTTTTGAATTTTCACTTTTCAGCGTTTTTATGTATTTCATCTCACCCTCCTTATGCTTTTTCAGTGATACTAACCATCACACCGTTGACAACATCCTCGATTGTGTAACGGGGATTCGAATTATTCCACTTGTAACCTGTTTCGACATCAGTGAGCCATGTACCGAGTGCTGAAACACCGTAAGTGATGCGGTGGATTTCCGCCGGACCGGTTTGCTTGAAAAGCATCTTCTGTCCTGGTTCCTCTCCTACCCATTCGTGAGGGACAATTAAACCGATACCTTTGACTGTCTGGCCGAGGTCATTGCGATCATTATCAAAAAGCCAAGGCAGAACTTCGATATACTGCTCTGCGGTTACTCCGTATTGCTTCCAGTTCTCAAATGCGCTGTAAGCACGGTGCTGTTTGTTACCTGTCTTTATTGCGTTGGTTACACTCTGAAAAGTTTTTTCGCTATAACTGTTCATCTCATTCTCCTTTCGCGAATCTTTTATCTAAAGGTTCAATATCGCATTTTGAAAATGCTATGTACTCATCAAGATCATCATTGTACAAAGCATACGTATCAATATGTACTGCACCGCCATATTCTCTAATATCTGCTTCAGCGTAATTATCAACAAATGTCTGCACTGCATCTGACAGACTTGATGTTTCGTACTGAATATCTGACAGATACAGTTCATTGTTTTCAAATTCTTCTTCTACCCAAATTCTTTTGAATCCATCGGTTGCAATCGATTCAGTCGGCTCAGTGTAATTTCTAACGATAATTTTGTACATCTCATTATCCTTTCACAATTGTCCAATCTTTCGGGTCAAATTCACTCACCGCCCACATATCATGCTTTCCTGCAAGATATTTTTCTCCACGCCATTCGATGACCTCAAGTGTATCATCTCCGCATTTTACAACATCACCTTGTTTGATTTCAGACCAATCTTTCATCTCATCCTCCTTTTTTTATTCACCAAGCAAAGCATTGATTTCTGCAAGTCGCGCAAGAAGTTTTTCTTTTTCTTCTTCCAGTGCTTTGCGATCAATCTGCTCTCCGACAATTTCCATTGTTACTTCGTCAGGAAGTTCGCATTCATCAAGAGCGGTTTTCGGAAGGCTCATCAGCTTCACAACACAACCTTCAGGAACAATTGTGTGCCAGTTCTTCACAGAACCGCCGCTTTTTGGAGCACCTTCCAGAAACATAACATCTTCACCGATACGAGCACCGCTGTCACGTCCTGATGCTGATGCAATCGTGCGTCCAAGTATTGTTACCGGACCATGCCAGATTGAAATTTCTTTGTCGAATTTCAGAATTACTTCTACTGTTTCCGAAACAGGATTGTCATCCTGTCCGTAGATGTTGCGCATTGCAGAACGCACATCTTCAACAGCATTTTCATTCACTGTCCAGCATTTCTGTGTTGGATTCCAACGCCCGCCGAGAAGTTTAATCCTCGCCACGAAGTCTGCATTATAAGGTGTGTACACTTGTGCCTTACCATTTTCTATTTTGATTTCAAAGTTTGCCATCTCGTTCTCCTTTCAATTACCGTCGTAACCTCCGTGGCAGGTTTGGGTTGATTTACTTTAAGTAAACTCTCATCGCCTGTAATTCTTGTTCGTATTTCCAATGACCTTCAAGTTTTGCTCTCCGTGCAACGTCGGCGTGCATCAAACAAAGTGATAATGATTTGTATGAATCAAATGTCGCTCCCACGAATTCATCTCTGAACATTCCCGGGATTCCAATCATGATATCGTCAACGCTTTCTGTTTTGCCTTCAACTGTAAATGTTCTTTCGATTGCGATTGAGTTTTCCATCTTTGTCATCCCCTTTTTTGCCTTTCTTGATTATAATTATATGCAAATCTATAGATTTGTAAAGAGAATTTTTTATTTTTGTTACATGGTTTCTGAAATTAATACAACAGCTTTAATAAAAAAAATCGGTATGTCTTCTACCGATTTTTTAAATATATTTGTGTTTCATTCCATGTGAAGTATATTTATTATTTTATTGATTGGCATTTTAAATAGCCAATCTCGTATATCAAACTCATCATCTTTTCGTTTCAAGAACAAATATGCACGGAGCGGATGGTTCTTTACTGCTTCAGCGAAATCCTTTTGAGTGGCATACTCATTTTCGCAAAATGTTTTCCACTCATTTTCTGCATAATCGCAAAATGTTTGTATTTTATTCAGCACTGCATCGACTTTTTCTTTTTGTTCCGGGGCATATGCAAGGAAATCATCCAATTGATCGCTGCGAATCAGTTTGAGGATACGCTTTTCGGTCACAGCTCCGTTCATTCTGATATGAGCAGCAAGCAGATATTCCGGAGACTTGACTTTAATCCGGTTTCCGAATAAGTCATTGACCACAAAGCCCTCCTCATCTTTACTCATCATCTGCGCAGCAGTTACCACGTCATGCAAATTGCTGATATGATACACTTTTGGATATTGGATCCTTGCTTCCGGTACAAATTCAGGGGTATCAAAATATTCGGTTCCTGTTGTGGTTTCCTTTCGTGAAAGATAATAAATTCCGTCCTGATACGGAATGACGACCTGTGTCTCCGGTGATGTCAGTTCAAACATGTACGTCAGGTTCTTATCGAGCGTGCTGCCGAATGTCTGAATATCCGTTCCTAATGCTCTGACAAAAATATCGCCGAAGAATAATTCATCATCCTCACCGACCGGGGCTTCAAAGGCATCGATCGTCCCGTTTGTAGACAGATGCCATTGTCCGTTGTCATACCAGACTTTACACAACGATCCATCGACTTTTTCAGTCACTCTTGCGGTTTTCCAGTCAATATCAGCAGCATACTCTTCACCATAATTGAAAAACTTATCAAAAGGACGGCAGACATAAATATATTTACCGTTATCATTTTTCAGGATACAGCCGCGAGCTTCCCGTGATGCCACATAGCTCATATCTGTTGCGAATTGGTTGTACTTTAAAAGAATATAATGATATTTTTCATTAATTGTTTCACGAATTGTCAATGAGAATGGTGGATTCTTTAGCCGTTCACGCCAATCAGCAAATGTATTCATCAGATCAATTAAGTGCATTGATTTGTATTTCGTCATTGATATCTGTCCTGTTTCATCTGCTTTTCTGAGCATCACGAGTTTATCATATAGTTCCGCTCCGTAATACTCAATAAAATCCACCTTTTTAAAAAAATCTCTGTACACAGCATCGTGATAATGGATTAACCTTGCAATATTCTTTGTGCGCTCTGATATGTCATAGCCATGAACCTTATCGCATAAATACAGATATGCGCTCACGTTTTCATGCTGATTAAAATGGGCTCCTTTTTCGTCTTCTGACCGTGTATAGTTTTTTCCAAGGTCATGATACCAGGCAGCTTCTTTCACATCGTCAGGTGCATTCATTGCATCCGCAGCTTTGAATACTAAATCCGTATGATGACCGACATTTTCAACGTGCCATTTTCCGGTCTGATCGATACCGTATAATTTTGGATACAGCTCATCAAAAATCTGCGTGTCAGTATGATTGTATGGATTATAAAAGACGATTTTGTTAAAACCTTCATGAAGTTCCGGCATAAAGAACGCTGACATTTGACGATATATCACATCCTGTGGTGTTTGCCTTTCACGGCTTCGCTGATTCTCAATCGCCATATTTGGCGGAGCCAGTATCGCATAACATTCCTTGTTAATTACAACGCCACGAACACGGCACTGATTCAGTACGTTCCTTCTTGCTTTCCGGGATAGGTTTGTAGCATCCAGGATCACATCTTTTCCTTCTGTCAGAAATCCTTTCACTCTGCGATACGCTTCCTGAAATACTTTTTCCGGGTCTCTCTGGATACTTTCGTCACCAAACATTTCTTCACGGATTGAATCGGAGGATACGACACGAACATCGGATTTAGCATGGACATCAAGATATTGATTGAGTAATGTATGTTTTACAAAGGTGGATTTTCCGCTGCCGGATATTCCAACCATAATAATCAATTTTGGCATCACTCTTCCTCCTCTTCAAAATCGTCATCGTCCAGTTCAGAATCATCGTCTATATGAATTGCGTCGTGAACGATATCATAAATCATTGCGATGGTTTCACTGCGCTCTGCGTTATCTCTGTCCCTAATGATATCAGCGACCAGATTCCTGAGTGTGGAAAATTGAACCTCATCGATAATTTCATCATTCTCATCGTCATGTACAAAGGTGTCTGTGCGAATGATATCATAATTATCACTTTCCATATAAACATAGACCCGGAGCTGATACTGGTCAACAATTTCCTCGATCAACGAAGAAACTGTAGCATACTCGAATTGACCGTCTCCATATTCTTCATCATCATCCATTCTTATCCTCCGCAGGGTAATATACAGCCTTCTTTTTAACAAGGTCGATATACTGGTTTAGTTCTGACATGGCAAAAGCGAATTTCTGAACATCCTCACTAACATTAGCCATTGCTTGAATGAATTGCCGTAATGTTTTGTTTTCGTTTACTGTTCGTTTTGCCTGACGGTTTTCAAGTTCAAGCTGATAAACCGTTCTTTGCAAATCTTGTACTTGTTCTTCCAGTTCGTTAACCCGATCCCGCAATTGCTTTTTGGTCATTTCCGGCTGGCTTGCATCAAGAATTTTGATCGTTATGACTGGCTTATTAGGAAGATTGATTTCCAACCGATTTTCATAATCGACCACAAAGCCGTCATTATAAGATTCTCCGCTTGAAAAATAATCATGACCAACATATTCATCGTAGGCATATGATAGGTAGCTGTCAAATTTTAACGGTTTACCGTAAATCGCTTTCGCTATTTTCCATGCCTGGAGACTATCTTTTGCCTGAATTTCCATTTTTTCTGTTTGTTCGTTTGTGTTCATTTTTTATCGCATTCCATTTCTCAAAATCATGTCCAAGTCTGGCTCCGCAAGAAGAACAATAATGTTCATCCCTGGAATCAATTCTGTGACCGCAACATTGACCGTCATGATATTCTTCATCATTTTCCATTCTCAACCTCCACCAGCATATTGAAGTGTTGTTCTTCCTGAATTTGACATTTTAGAAGCTCACGATAATCCTTTAAATATAAAATAGCCTGCTCTGCTGCTTCTGTTGCCCATCTTGGGCCGCCTAAAGATATATCAAATAATCGGTCAATCACGTCATTAAGTTCCATCGTATGCTCTTGACGATTACTGAATTTATTTAGATAATATAGGACATTTGATAGAGTGCCAGAATCGTCATCTTCAGCCTTTACTGAGACCCGACTAATCACATCTGTTAGTGTGAGTGTTGGTTGACCTAACATACCTTTTTTACCTTTATCACCATTCTCTCTCATTTATTTTCTCTTTCCTGCAATGCTCGTTCCACAAATCGATAAATTTTTTATCCTTCTCTGCGTCCCATTTTATCTTCCTACCACATTTCGGGCAGAAATTTTCTAATCCGTCCAACGTGTTTCCGCAATTCTGACAGTATGTTACAAAATTATCGTAATCATATTGGGCGGGTATCTTTTCTTTACTTTGTCTTAATTCCTTCAGATATTCGAGAGCATCATCGTTCCGGTGAACATTGCATATCATTGAATCTTTGTATTCATACGGGCAATCTTTGCACTTTGAAAAATCGCCTGTTCTGCATATATAAAATGCTTCAATTACTTCGTCAAGACTTAGTTCTGCCATGGAAACTCCTGCTTGAAATCATCTCCCATCTGCTTTTGTAAGCTGTCTTTCATAAACAGAGGAATGTTGGCATTCTCGCACACTTCAGCAATCTTTAAAATCCATTCCTTCTTTGGTCTGACCTTGCCGACACGGTTACCGGTCTCTGCACCGACAATGATCCACTCAATGGAATTACCGACCAGGTCTCTGTGTTCCCATCCGGTGAATATGTTTTCCTGGATCGGTTCGATGGACAGGAAGCAGTGATAACCGTCTTTGAAATACGGAGCAAAAAATTCACCTGTTTTATTCGTGATCGTTGTCCCATACCAGAAATTATCACGTTTCGGTAGTTTTCCGCTTTCCTTCAGATATGTGTATCGCATCGGATTCTTTGTCAGGAAGAAATATCTGTGCTGCGGAGCTTTGTCACAAGCGTCAAAAACTTTCTGGATCCATTCGTCAGGTGTCCAATTTCCGAACAAATCAGCCATTGAACAGACAAATATATCCTTCGGCTCCTTCCATAACTGCGGTTCACTTAGTTTGTAGGGATAGAAGGTCGGCTCAAATCCGAATGGATAAACAGCAGTCTGAATCTCACCGCTCTTTGTCTGTTTGGTCATCGGTGATTCAACCGTATAGATGTTTGTTCCTTTATACCCTGTGATAGAATATCTATGAAGATTTACTTCATCCTGGACATATCCGGCAAATCGATCCGCTATCCGTTTAGCATAACAAAATACACATTCGTGTCGGCAGCCTGTAACCGGATTCCAGCTTGAATCAAATGTCTCGATGGTTGTTGTCTTTCCCATTTTTATCTTTCCTCTTACAAAATTCTTTCTTTGTCAATTACGTAATCTTTTCCGTTAGCACTATACCTTTTGTCAATAGGGTACATTCTGACTTTTGGTATCTTATTATTAATTTTACTTAATTGATCGATCGGAGCAACGTTACCTTGTGAGAGAATGGATGCAAGTCCGATGATAAAAGCAGTATTGTCGTATTTTGTATCAACTTCAACAGAATTGACATACATCTGCGCCGTTCTTAGTGCATCCCGTGCTTCAGGTGTCTCACAATCGTTAATAGCCTTATAGAAGGATTGAATATATTGAATCGTATCAGAATAATATTGATCTGCCTTCTTATTGACGGTTTCAAGGATTTCATTCATTTCCGCTTTATAAGCAGCTGCTTTTCCACTGTATTCAATGTACATTTGTTCCATTTTTGTCTTTCGGTCTTTCAAATCTTCAATTTCCTTTAAAATTTTGTCCATGTCGCTGTATTTTCCATCTGAGTTACTGAAGATTTCAAGGACACCGATAACGACTTTACTGTCAGCTTGCTGTTTTGTGTAGCCTCTTTGAATTAATTCTTCTTTTAAACATTCAAGTCCGGTCATTCTCTCTCCTTCAAGCCATGTGTCATTTGTATATATAGTCGTCTCTGATTCTCGATCAGCGTTTCGATGTTCTTTTCAACCCAATCCTGACAAGAAGCATCATCCTGTTTTATCGGGCATTCATCACATTTATTGTTCAAACACGCAAGTGCAGCTTGTTTCAGCAAATCAAATGCGGCCATTGTCTGCTGGTTCGTCTCATCGATTAGCTGTTGCCATGCTTTCTGGTCGGTTTCCACTTTGCAATGGAATTCGCAGATGTCGCCCGGTTTGATTGCAATTTTTTTGTCATCTGGGCTTGGCTCACAAATTGGTTCTGTTACTCGTTTAATACCATCCCATTTGACAGGCTTCCCGTCTTTCGTCATAAGATACAGATCCATCATACCCGCTCCTGTTTGTAGGCTTTCCATATCGTGCCATACTCAGCCATTTCATACCTCATTTCGCTTTTTGTATAAACAATTTTCTCGTCACCGTAATCTACAGCATCAGAAACAACGTCCCAAAAACCGTACCATCTTGAGCCATCCCTTAACTCTTCCAACCATACGGGCTTTCCGACCATTTGTCTGAGTTCCTCCCAAGATAACGGTTTGTTTTCCGTTTCTGAAAGGCTATCTGATTTGTTTATCGTTTTCTGCGATTTTTGGTAATTTAGATATTCTCTCAGATAAGAATACGCATCATCTTTGACAGGGCTGTATCTTTGAATGTATCCGGTACAGCATTTCCAATGTTTTGTATCGAAGTACGGACACAGTGAAGGATCGACTTTTCCGCAGATTTCAAGAGCTTTGACGACTTTTTCGAGCGGTTTCATTTAACCTCCCATTATTGTTTCTATAATATCGACAAAAACAGCCGTTTCATACAATCCGCCGATTGGAATTCCACGATTGATGTTGTCGTATTTTTCGAGAAATTCATCGACATATTCTGCTCCAAGGTTTTCTTTCACCCATTTTGCACCTTCAGTGCGCAAATCATACAAGCCTAACCATTTTTTGATTTTGCGTATTATCAGTCTCACACATCACCTTCTTTTCGGTGATTCGACAGCTCTGTTGAAAAACCTTCCGGGTACCGGGCTTTCAGCTTATCGACATTCATCCGCATGATTTCATCCAGATTCCAACCAAAGGAATGACAGATCATTGCGATATACCAGCAAACGTCTCCAGCCTCTTTCTTTGCGTGTTCTTCATCCAGCGGCTTATCATGGAATATCCATTTCTTTATCATGTCCAGAAATTCACCGGATTCCCCGGCCAGTCCAAGACAACCGTTCAAGATTCCGCCAATGTCAACTCGACCGTCATTTACGAATGCTTCCAATCGCTCTGTAGCCTTGCCGTCATTTGTTCTCATTGCATACTGCTGATATTCATTTCCTGTCATTTAACACCTTCCCATTTCTTCTAAGTCCCAGCCAAGCCGTTGTCCGCAATTTCCACAGTATTTCTGGCATCGTTTTACTGTTTGATGACAAACAGGACATTCGTAATACGAATCTCTTTGGTCCTCATGGTAATTTACTGGTATTTTTGTATCGCGATTTACGTTCATTATTCTCTCCATTCTGCTAATAACATTGGTATCGGCATCCACATATCTACGATTTCCTGACTGACAAATCCCCTGAACATTTCATCGGTTGTAGGCGAATCGGTATAAAACAGTTGCTGACTTTTTTCATACCATGCCACTTTAACATTGCCGAATTGCGGATACATCCAACCGAAATGTATAATCACCGACTGATGATCTTCCGGGACTCTTTTCTTGATGTCGATCCATCCGACTTTTTCACTCTGCATCACTTCTCCTTAGTCAATAGTTCTTTGAGATACTTTTTTCCTTCTTCCGTCTGAGCATAATTGCGAATGCCGAGGATCCACTGAACATAATCTTTACGGTTTGCGCAGCACTTTACTACCAGATTTGCGATTGTTTTGGTGGCAATCTCATATTCTTTATTTGGAAAAGAAGAATACACTCCTTCAATACCGCTCTCGATCATCAGCAGATTTAATTCCAAATTCTCCTGTAAAGAATCATCATCTTTCTGCGCTGTCCATGAGAAATGTTTCCCGGAAACAGGCTCTTTTCTTATAACAACTGATCCGGTGTAGCCGTACCTTTCGCACAGTGCTTCAAATTCGTCAGCGAAGTTATATTTGTTTTCCATTTCTGAAATTCCTTTCATTGCTTGTTTTTTTATCTCTCTATACATGTAAATACAAAACAGGCTATATTTTTGCACAGGCAAATGTCATATTTCAGCTATGACATTAATCACTCTCGCCACTCCACTAAGAACATCGGTATCGGCATCCAACGCCTGACAAGCTCTTGTGGAACAAATCCTCTGTCTATTTCATCCATTGTCGGCGAATCTGTATAAAACAAATGCTGGCTCTTTTCGTACCATGCTACTTTGACATTCTCGAAATTCGGATATACCCACCCGATATGGATAATTATCGCCTGATGATTTTCCGGCTGTTTATCTTTGATATCGATCCATCCGACTTGTTCACTACGCATTTTCACGCTTGACACTCCCCATGCCTAAAGGCAGGGGATTCTCTCTCGACAATGGCAATCCATTGAGCATAAAAGAGCTATCCCCGTGTGTCCCACGGTTTTTATCAATGCTATTGTGCATATAATAACAACCCTTGTTTTCTGATATTGATAGCAGCATTCAAGTCTCTGTTGTGAACTGTTCCGCACTCAGGACATATCCAACTCCTATCACCTAATTTCAATTCAGCATTTACATATCCGCACTGATTACACGTTTTTGAAGAAGGAAACCACTTGTCTATCGCGATGAGCTTCTTTCCACGCTCAATCAGTTTATAGGACAGAAATGTTCTAAATTGTCCGAAACCGTTATCAGTCGTTGCTTTGGCAAGGTGTAAACCCTGTGACATTGCCTTATAGTCAATATCTTCCACGGCAATAATATCATATTGATCCGCAAGTTTGGTGCTCAACTTGTGCTGCCAATCTTGCCGACAATTGCGTACTTTTTCAAACGCACGAGCAACCTTGATTCTCTGCTTTTCCCAATTTGAGCTTCCTTTTTGTTTTCTGGATAATCTCCGTTGTTCACGTGCCAATTTTCGTTCCGCTTCACGGTAGAAATGGGGCATATCTGCTTTATTTCCTTCGCTATCCACATAAAAATGTGGGGAACTGTAATCAAGCCCGATTGAATTTTCAGTATTCAGTTCACGTTCAGGAATATCAAGCTCATACTCAAACCCGATGGATACAAAATACTTTCCACTCGGTTCCTGGGACACTGTAGCATTCAGGATTCTTGCTCCTTCCGGTAATTTTCGGCACAGCTTTGTTTTCACTATTCCTAATTTTGGAAGGCGCACATTCCCGTTCTCAATCCGCGTAACATTGTCGCATCCGACCGTTTGATAGGATTTTTGATTATCCTTCTTGCGCTTGAATTTCGGGAATCCAGGAGTACCACCCTTTTTTACGTTCCTGAAGAAATTCTGATACGCAGTATTCAGGTTACGGAGCGCACATTGCAAGGCGTTTTTATCCGGTTCTTTCAGCCATTCGTATTCATTCTTCAAGTCAGTAAGCATCTTGTTCTGCTGAAAAAATGATCTGCTTTCACCGTTTTCTTTATAAGCGGTGATTCTATCAAAAAGGAAGTGATTATAAACAAAGCGAACACATCCGAAAGTCTTCTGAATCAGCTCTTCTTGCTGCTTATTTGGATAAATTCTGTATTTGTATGCTTTATTTGAAATCATTTTTCTTCCTTTTTACGAATTTTGCAGTCGTCTATACCCTCTTTTGGTAGGGGCTATCATCGGTTGGTATATACGTACCTAATTTAACAGGTGTCTATACCTTGGCTGCTATGTAGTAACCGGGGTTCTTTGGTATATACGTACCTAATTTAACAGGTGTCTATACCTGGTATATTATCTTGTAAAATAAGGTACGAACTTCTTGCTTCACCGACCGCTCAGTGCAATCTCCACAAGCGTTATGTTCCCGCATACCCTGCGGTACAGTTTTAACAGTGTTTCACTGTGTTGCACTTATTATTATACTCAATATCCTTGTTTTGTACAGGTATTAGTGTAAAATAGTGTTACACTAATTTGAAAGGCGGTTGCTATGGTTTCCGATAACAATACCCGTGTCATGGTCACTATCCCGAAAGAGTTGAAAGAACAGTTGTCTGTCATTGCAGAAAATGAAGGACGCTCCCTTTCTAACCTCATTGTCCAGATTCTAAAAAATTATGTAAATGAATCCTTGACCCCATAGCTAAAGCAAGGGGATTGCAGACGCTTTCCCATTCAATGTTTTCCTCACGGCATTTGTTACATCCATCTTTTTCATTACAATAATTATTTCTCGTGATAAAATAGCATAACGTCGCACCATTACATAACTGTTCTCTCTCAATTTCAGTACAAGTAATTTTCATCTCTAACTCCACATGTAACACCGTCGAATGTAGCATTCAGTCAGCTTTTCACTTCTTATCATGCCAATTTCCTTTCAGATCATAATGTCCTAAATCTTCCCATCGTAACCATTTATGACAACGTGGGCATGTTGGCTTCAAAAATTCCACTTCGACATGGCATTCTGAACATGAATACTGTATTCCTTCTTTTCCTTTACTCATGGCTATAGCAACTGATTGTCTATTTTTGTTTTCATCCTTTTCTAACTTTTCTAAAATTAGTTCCTGTTGTGATGATCTTTCACCCCATCCATATTTATCTTCATCAATGTTTTGCAAAACTGTACTAATAATTTCCTCGGCATCAATATAATTAAAAAAATCTTCATCCACGTATTGTAAGAAATATTCAATTAACTGTTTATTTAGTTCATCCCATACATCCATATTAGGATCTCCGCCAAAACCATCTTCTGATGCTAAATAGTACCATTTGTATGGGTCGGTTTCTTCACAATACCCTGGCATTTCTCTATAGCGTATCCAATTTAAAACAGTACTTTCAACTAATTCTGCTACCGCTTTTCTTTCAGTTAATAATTCTGTAAATTTCACTTTTTAACTCCTTTCACCTTTTAGAATTCTGGCTTCATCTTCTGTTTCTTTTCATTTTCTGTACACGTAATTTTCATCTTCAACTCCAAATCATGTAACATTTTCGGTTGTAGCATTCAGTCAGCAACGCTTTAAAATCTGCCCCGGTCATCTGTTGCCCCTTTTCCCAACCGCCGTAACCATATTGAACAGTGTCATCCATGTTTTGGATCGTCTCCAGTAACACCTTGCATTTGTAAGGCGAATATTTTCCGGAACAGTCTGATAGGTAAAGGAATTCCACTGCCCACTTCTTAGGCTTCAGCTTTCCTAACATTTCCATTTCTAACAAATACTGCGTGTTGTCATCGACAACGCTTGTGTAACCCTGGGCATACAATTCGCCGAATTCCGGTGATATCTGTTTTGCAATATCCATCCGCAACCGTCCGAAGGTGAGATATCCCATGAACCACTGAGGAGCTTCTGGATATTTTGCAGACAACATGACTCCCATTAAATCCGTCCTTTTTTATAGTCTTTTGTCAGCTTTTTTCGCTCGTCTTGCATAGCATGTTTCCAAGCATCATTGAGCCCATTCATAACATTTTCATTCGCCGGACAGCTAATATAGGTCTTCCAACCCATAGGAATCTTGTATGTAATGGCATACGGCGCTTTCGTGAACCCCATCAGCCATCTAACTAATTTAATAATCATCCCCTCTCCTTCCTGTAGGCTTGCCATATTATGCCAATGTCTTCTTCACATAATTCCATTTCGTCTAAATAAGTCGCAAGAATAATATCGTCTTTCCTGACTTCGCCGATTACCCACCATTCTGAATCGACTCCATGTGAAGGGTCATCCCACATATCATGATTCAGCAATTCGATCCAGATTGGCTTGCCTTCCATCTGTTTCAATTCATCCCAAGTAAGTGGAGAATTCGCTTCTTGACATTCATCAATTCGGTCTTGCATATAATACAATGCGTCATAGTGCATAATATCTATACAAGTATTTCCTATTTCCGTTGGATAAGAAACATTTTTATATGGACACCCTCTACAATCAGGTTGTCGTCCGCACATACTCATAGCCTTTGTAATTTCATTAAATGTCTTCATTCCAGAAATTCTCCCACCTGGGCCCTTTTTATTGCGCTGATAAGTTCATCTGCATCCACGGTATAATACTGATCTTTGATTTGCAGCTCAACTTTTTCACCATCGCACCATGAGTTATGCACTCTGATGCATTGTTGTTTCGGCTGAGAATAGTCTTTGATTTCAACTGTTACTTTCATTTGTCTGCTCCTTTAGTATTCCCATGTAGTCTGCGACTTGTACCAAGGTGTCGCAAGCATCATCAAATGCTTTCAAGACAGTAATCGCAGCAGCCAGATCATCCTGGTTGACATAGCAAGTTCCTTTTCTCTTCGGTGTGTTTTTCAAATTACCGATCAATTCTTTTACCGTCTTCATTTACTCAATCTCCTAAATTTGTATCGTTTCAATCTCCGCTGAAACTCAGCCAGATAAAAAAGTACATCAGTCAGATCTTCGACCATGATTACTACGTCACCATACCGCAGACCAGGTTCTGCATGGCCCAAATCCTCAATCAGCACGTCCAGTGGTTTGTGATAATCAGGATCATCTGGCTTTATTTCTCTCAGTGTGAATGTCTTCATCATTCTGTTCCTTCCGATAAGCTTGCCACGTCTTACCAAGGTCTGCCTTATAATAATCATTATCTTGGACCGTCACCATAGCCTCACCAAAATCATCATAAGCAAAACCGCCGACAACATCCCAGCCTTTCCAATGGCCATTTCCCAACAACTCTATCCAGACCGGTTTCCCTTCCATGGCTTTGAGTTCGTCCCAGCTTAGCGGCGGATTCACCTGCTGTTCCGTCCACCATTGTTTCAAAGCAACATAATCCGTCAGAATTTCATTGACTTCCTTTTCTTTGTGTTTTAGCTCAATGACAGCCGCCTGATGTTTGTCCCTTGATTTGATATAGCTGTCAACAAAACCCTGATAGCTTTTCCGGTCAGCCTCCCAATGCACCTTGTCAGATCGGTACTCCTTCAGGTAGTGGAGCGCATCAGGAATACTTTCCGCACCGTCGTATGGACAGCCATTTTCTTGACTCAGACACCCAGAACAATTCTCGCACCGCAGTTCTAAGTCACATGCCTTTTCAAAGTTGTCAATTACATCATCAAGCGTCAGCATCTGTCATCCCCAACATCTTCTTAACCATATACAAAAGCATTTCGTCTTTTGTCTGCTTTTCCTTTTGTTCTTTCAACCAATCAGGACTAACAGTAATGTCCGAAATCTGTGCTGAAATTTCTTTCGCTGTTTCATGGACTTGAAAACATATGTTGTCTGTATAAACCTGACCGTCCTCATATGCAATAATTTTGTTAGCATCAATGTAAAGGGGTACATTGTCCGGGTCTTCGCTATTGTATGCTTTCCGATGCACTTCAATAATCTGGTAATCATTCATTATCACCTCTCCATGGTTCTATCAACGGCATCCATGCAAGAACCTCCTTATCCGTTTCATTCCATGTGTCTCCGTTGTCCATCATAAATAAACCCTTGTAATAATGTCCACTTCGGACTTGTTTCTCACCGTCTGGCCTGACAATTGTTGCTAATAACCTGTCCATGTCTTTCGGTAACGCTTCGCTGACGGGAATCCACTTGACTTCTTCCAAGACAACATCATTTTTCCTGCCGTACAAATGGAAGTACTTGTCAATTTTCATCGGCATCATCCTTATTTGGACTAAAAATTATGAACAAATCTTGGTCAAGCATTGCAATAGCGCGGTTGATATATTTGATTTCATCTCTGAGGAATTTCAGTTCAAGCGAAACTAATATGCCAAGAAACGCAATGGCTATCACCAACACAGCAACAATTTCTACTATTATCATTCCTCACCTCGCCACGGTTCAGGCAACGTCATCCACGCACATCCATCAAGTTCTGTGCCGCCATCTAAATAACAACCGTCACCATCATTTACGAATGTGTCACTCCAAACAAATTTACCGTTTGACACAAGAATTTCTTCGCCGTCATCAGGTAATTTACAGTCCATTATGTAATCCCATTCCGGATGTTCTTCTTTTTCCTCTGCCGTTACAACTCTCATCGTGAAAGGAATCCATTTCGGTAAAAGTTCATTGTGCTTGATCTCTATAGCTGTAATCATGCCGAGTAATTCCATCTTGCATTTTTTACTGATGTTCATCTCAGATACTTTACGGTTAAAAAAAGAAACCATTTCACCAAAATCACGCTTCTCCATCACTCACCTCTCCAGTACCACCATTTTGAAAAGTCGAAATCCGTATAATCAGGGGCAATTCTCAATTCCCTGCACATCGTGTTGAATGCCCTTACACACGGTCTGCCGAAGCTGTTATCCTCACAAAAATCGCAAAGGTCTCCATATCCACAGCAACCTTCTGGAGTAGTACCATCCATCGACATTTTATCTGACCACCGCTGAAAAGCATTCTCCCATTTGCGTTTCTGCTTTTTGTCTACGTCAACAACGACAGGTGGAAGTTCAAATAACGTTTCCATCACTCACCTCTCCACGGTTCAGGCAACGGCATCCATGCAAGAACGTTTTCAATGGTATAAAATGGTTTCCATGCATCAAACGTAACCCATTGCTTTCTATATTTGCCGTCAGCCTCCCTCATTTCATCGTGTTTTGCAAGTGCGAAATGAGTGCTTTGGGCATATACAAGCACTTGTCTGTTATCTTTCGGTAGACGATCAGTCACAGGAATCCATCTCCGCTCTGGCTCTGCGGATGGCGTAGACTCAATTGATTCTGCACTTTCAACTATATTTTCAGCGATAATCAGTCCGACAGCCCAATCTTCACCAACATGTTGATAACCTGGTTCGCATTCAATTTTTTGTATTTCTTCTAAAACTGCCTTTCGGCTAATCAGATCGCTCATTCTTCACCTCTTCAATATCCGACAACAAAACGTATCTTTTTGCGTTGTTCTTAAAATAAACAACTCCTACCTTTTCTGATTTCGTTTTTTTCGTAAGATGATAATATTCTCCACAATAAGGGTCATCATTATAATCAGTTCCGATTTCACCGGAAGTAACAATATTTGTGATACCAACCAAATATCCATCAAACTCAGCTTCAATTCTCATTCTGTATTGCTTTGAAACTGTTTCGCCACAAAATTCAGACAGATCAGCTATTTCTTCGGTTTTACTTTTTTCCGAATCATATTTCATTGCTTTGACGGTAATTTGCTCATCCCAACGACTTGCCTGAGTTGGCATATTATTTTGTTCGCAATAAAGACATACACCATCGGAATATTTCTCAAGGTAGGCTTTACAATGCACTTTTCGAAATATTTTCATTGCTTACTCCAATCCAGCTTGACTCCGCAATATGGACAAACTTTAAATTCATCACAAACGGCATTCCCGCAGTGTTCACAGTGTCCGCATATACAAACGCCGTGTGCCGAATAAAAACCTTCTGACCGATTCAGGATCTTCGCCGTCCGCTCAGTGCAATGTGCATTTTCTGCATATTCCTGTACGTTATCTCTTTGTGGAATCGGAGGAATCTTCATCCAGTAATCCACTGTTTCATGAAAGAGTACACCACTGCTCCAGGCATTCGCTACCACGCACCTTTGAGCACCATCAGAATATGTAGTTCCCATCCAAATGATGTCATCATCTTTCATATGAAAAAGAATATCTTCATTCAGTTCCGGCACTGCTTCTTTACTGCTGATCCATTTTCCGTATTCTTCCATATCATCTCCTTATAACCATGTGCTCAAAATGTAAAACGTGTCCCAGGAAGGTATTACCAATCTCCCCTTCCACCAAAACAGATCTGCATCCGAATGAGCTTTACTATAAAAGTCCTGCAAGTCCCAATAGGATTCAAATTCTTTATCGCAAAAACGTGTCATTTTCCCTTCAAGGGAATTTAATGGCTGTTCACGTTCTGCTTTCGTCATTTTACGAAATGGACTGAACCATTGTCCGTTATAGGAGAATTGTTTACTCATAACACCCTCCGTTATTCAATTCAACTTACATTATTATTATACATGTTATTTATTATTTGTCAATGCAATTATTTATTTTTATTGCGTTTGATTAAAAAAATAAAACCGCCGAAATTGGCGGATTTACTGATATTGGAGTGAGTTATTCGTACAAGGATTCAGCCCATGTTCGTACAATCTCGCTAATACTCTTGTTTTGCTCTCTTGCTTTTCTCTTCAGGTTGAGCCGTGCTTTTGGTGATAACGTTAATGACGTTACCTTTTGTTTATCGTCTTTATCTTCCATAAAAATTTCCTCCAGTTTTTCGGGACAATTGGAATGCACCCAATTCCTGGCGGAGTTGTAATTTGATTGCAGCCAGATCTCATATCTGAATCCACCAACCTCTTTTCCATCTTCTATCTTGTTATAAGGTGAGTTTTTTCCACCTTGACCAAGTACAAAATATTCTCCGCTCTTCTTTTTATATAAGGTCTCTGTCCAATCATCATCCGGGTTTTCACCGTATTTTTCTCCAAATGTCTTTTTTACCGTATATAATGGTGTTGCTTTTTCGATGTCATAAAATTTATTATCAAGCTTCCTTGCAACAACTTTTTCTATCATCTTCAAACTCCTTGTTGTCTTGACAAAAATCTATCTCTGCCATAAAATATTGATTACATTTGAAATATGTCATTCTCAAATGTAGCCGAGGTCTCCGTTATTCATTCAACTTACATTTAACAAGCTTCGGCTGAAACAGCTCTGGACTCAGGGCTGTTTTATTTTACAATACTAATCAGACGTTTCACTGCGTCCTTCAATTCATTCTGATCGTCAGAAATATTATTGTTGCAATATGTTTGGAAATCATCATAGTTTCCGATTTTTTCAGAAAATCCGTTTTTCTTATACCAACTTACAAATCTTTTTGCAACTCGAGCCTCACGATCTTTGATGATTTGTCTGCTCCGATCAAAATATTCCGCTATCTCTTCAAACGTTTTCAGATTCCATCTCATTGCTGAAATCGTTACATTGTTATAATTCAAAAATACTTTTTTTTGTAAATTCGCAATAATGGTTTCCGGTTTTGTTATATCTTCGTCTGCATTGATAACATAACCGTTTTCTTTCCACTTCGTCAGTAATTCTACAAGTTTCTCAAGCTTTACCGGGCCGAACAAGTTCTGATCTGTTAAATCAGCATCATCTAACTTCCGCAGATGGTCTGTTGTTGTAATTCCGTAACTGTTTAAAAGCGCAACAAGACGTTTTTGTTTAATATCGTCTTGTTCTATTATTTCTGACAAATATACACATGGTGCTTCTTGTAGTATGTTTTTTACTCTGGTTGTTTCGATCCGTTTTCGTCCCATTAATATCCTCCTTCCCTTTCATTTTTTTAAATTATATTCATGTTTTATATATTTGTCAATGTAACTTATTATTCTTATGCTTATATATTTGTCAGTGCTGTATATTATTTTTGTACTTAGTATTTATCATCCTCAATGATTTTTCCGCCCTCTAACTTATATTTCGGAGCTTTTTGTATATTGATAAACTTCACATTTCCTTGCTCAACAGAAATCGAAATCACCCCCCATTTTCTTGTTGATTCACGTATTTCGGCAAGACAGCCTATTACATATTCCATTGCTTCTTGGTCGCTCATATAATCATTTCCTCCTCAGGTACACCATAATATCGCTGAATTTCTCTTACTGCATCTTCGTAGCCATAGCATACAACAGATCGGTAACCCACAGAGGAGAGATACTGCAGCCACTCTTTTTGCTGTTCTGTCGGCTTGTTTGTGTGGTCAGGTCGTTTCATTTCGATAAACAAACCGTGATACCCAGACAATGGGACAGGTAAAAACAGATCTGGCACTCCTGCTTTTACACCTTCAGCTTTAAAACGCTTTGCTTCGGTAATGGATCGCTGTCCACCATTTGGAATATGCCAAATTTTATC
>OCVV012857812.1_pt1 | contig 29964 bp, 28 predicted proteins | sample 1539721 | NCBI WGS metagenome assembly OCVV01 (sample SAMN02144230, study PRJEB22623) | gut metagenome | biome: sheep rumen | host: Ovis aries | place: New Zealand | reverse complement strand
CACACAGAAAGCATTCATCTGAAGGCAGTTGTAGTCGTGGAATCCCAGAGGCTCGTGCTGGATGACGCGCTTATCCAACTGGAACCCAGATGCCTCCAAACGCTTGCGTGAACGTGGATGGCAGCTGTAAAGGATGGGCATATCATATTTCTCTGCCATCTTGTTAATCGCATTGAACAGCGAAAGGAAGTTCTTCTCCGTATCAATGTTCTCTTCTCTATGAGCACTCAGAAGAATGTACTTACCCTTCTCCAAGCCAAGACGCTTATGTATATCGCTGGCCTCAATCTCTGCCAGATTATTGTGAAGCACCTCAGCCATAGGGCTACCGGTGACGTATGTACGCTCCTTGGGCAGGCCTGTATCAGCCAGATACCTGCGGGCGTGCTCACTATACGCCATGTTCACGTCGCTAATGATGTCCACAATGCGGCGATTGGTCTCCTCCGGCAGGCACTCGTCCTTGCAGCGGTTACCAGCCTCCATATGGAAGATGGGGATATGCAGACGTTTGGCGCCAATTACGCTTAAGCAGCTGTTGGTATCACCCAGTACAAGGACTGCATCTGGCTTTACCCCTACCATCAGCTGATAGCTCTTGGCAATGATGTTACCCATGGTTTCACCCAGGTCATTACCCACGGCTTCCATATACACGTCCGGATCTGCCAACTTCAGGTCTTTGAAAAATACCCCATTCAGGTTGTAGTCATAGTTCTGACCGGTATGTGCCAGCAATGTATCAAAATACTTGCGGCACTCGTTAATCACTGCAGCAAGGCGGATAATCTCCGGCCTTGTGCCTACTATGATAAGAAGCTTTAACTTACCATTATCTTTAAACTTTGCCATAATTATTCTTTATTTATTTTAAGTTCATAATTTCATCCTCATCCAGCGGATGATAAGGCCCATCCTTCGCCTCAAACAGCACTGTTCCACTATCCAGACACTTCAAGCTATGCCACTGCCCTTTCTCAATATTCAGCACCACTCCTCCTGGCACCATGTCAATGGTATCCGTCAGCCGCCCGTCAGAGTCATAGAAATACTCCTCAAAGTGCCCACGAACGCAGATACACGTCTCAGAAGAAACCTTATGCCTGTGTATAGGCATCACTGTCCCGGGCTCCAACGCATTCAACATCCGTTGTGACTGGTCTTCTGCAGAGTTGCGCATATCCAGATTACAACGCAACCTCGGACTCTCCTTCGCCTTTGCGGTCAATTCATCCAGTATCTCTTTTGTAATAACCATCCCTTAAACCTCTTAAACTTTTAAACTTCTTAAGCTACTAAGCTATTAAGCTAAATACTCGCCGGTTTCAAAACCTTAGCCCATATACCAGACCAGAATGCAGACCACCTACTCTCACCGTAACACATTTCCTGTTTCCAGGCATTCCCTTGCCAACGCTTATATTTATAAATCACACGGGGGAAAAAGCCTTTGGGCTCAGCCGCTGTATATTCCGGATCAAGTATATCCTCCAGCACTCTCTCCTTCAATTCCCGAACAATTTTTACTGCTGGAAAGATGTCAACTGGGAATCCCAAATCCTCCACACAAATTGCATTGACCAAACTCACAAACTCCTTCATATGGTATTTTTCCAGCATCCCATCTAACCAATTCCAATCCACCTCATTTTTATGCTTTACAACAAAGAACGCCCAATCTAGCACTTGTCTTAGTGTAATCTCTGCAGCCGCGAAATGGCTTATCATATGGCGAATCAAGAACAAGGCATGCAGGTTAGGAGACGGCAAATATACTTTCTCTCCCAATACCTCCACAAAATGGCTATCATCTGCTCCTAACTCCTTGAATACCTTTTCCAGCACAGCACTCGACTTATGAGCATACACATTCACAAAGTCATAGTGATTCTCAACCGAGAAACCACACCAGTCAAATACTGTATGGTGGTGATGAGAGGTATCTACCTTAACACCTTTCTCCTTGACTAAAAATACATCAGCTTCTTTTTGCTTTCCAAACAACCATATATCTATATCTCCACATGGTCTATGTTCTGGTTTGGGCCAATCCAAACTACAGGCATAGCCCTTTAGCACCATCATCTTGAATCCGTGACCATTGTAGAATCCAGCTAATTCACCAATCGCACGCCGGTAATGTTCATAACGGTATTCATACCTTTGAAGAACTTCGCCTATCCACTCAAGTAAGGCTTCTTTAGAGGGACGCTTAATTTCAGGTAAGCATTCAATCCCATCTAAGACCACCGCTGAAAGCCCCTGCCTCTCTGATAATACTCGAATTTCATTCCAGTTACCGCAGTCTTGCAAAGGTTCTGAGCGATGAGATAATCCAAGCTTTAATAAACCTAAAAAAGCCTCTTTTATATCATTCTTCATGATAACTTAGCCTTCCACTCATTATAGCTCTTTTCAATCACTGAATAGGCTACCTCAGCAGTATTCTCTTTCTCCAGATACTTTCTAGCATTTATTGCACACGTCTCCCTAAATACCTTATCCTCTGCGATTTTTTTAATGTTAAGGATCATGGTATCAGCATCATTGGACTCACACCATAATCCCAGATGATTATCCTCAATCAACTCTTTATAATCCGTGTAACTATCCGTAGCAGTAATCACAGCCTGCTCCATATCCATATGAGCAAGAATCCTTGAAGGGATATTGGCAATCGTAAAACGATGATCAAGGAATACCATACCAACATCAGCAACAACGAGTATTTCATCAAACTCATTCTTAGGTAGTAGTTCTATAAACTGCACATTTTTAATACCTAAAGATTCCACATGTTTCTTTAATGGTTCATACCCGTTACCACTTCCAATCATCATAAAATATGTATTTGGCACAGGATTCTCTGCCAACTTAGTAAACATATCTTCTATGAACTCTATACCCTGGGCTCTACTTATGTTACCTCCATACAGAAAAACTACTGCATCTTGTGGAATACCTAGTTTCTCCCTCATCTTAGCATTATTCTCCTTCCGTTTTAGTACGATGTCATGCGGTGTGGGTACTATACCATTGGGGCAAACTTCAGCAACATCTGATGGCAGATATGGATTCTCCTTCATAATGTACTCAACATTTCTCTGAGACATTAGTCCAATTTTATCAGATGCGTTAAAGAGCCCTTTCTCAATATGTCTAAATAGCTTGTATGGCAACGACCCTTTACTAAGCATACCTAAATCTACAGCACTCTGTGGGAAGAAATCCTTTTGCTGAAGATAACAGAAAGTTCCATATTTACGCTTTAAGTACTTTAACACTGGCTTATATGTAATGGGTAATGTGGTATAAATAACCATGTCATACGAGACACCCTTAAAGTATTTTTTGATTGCATGTAAATACAAATATCCCAGAGAAAGTGTTGAAATACCTTTTTCTATTGCATTGACTTTTCCTCTAAAGTTCAAGCACCTGAACTGGAGAGTCGTTATATTCCCCTGATGCTCAATTTTTTCAGGCAAATGGTATTTCCTCTCTTTCGGTGTGATAACTGTCACTTCATGACCATGTGCAGCAATCGTGTCTATTAAATCAACATTTAAATTGCCTTTGTCATTAAAGTTATATACCGATGTCAAAAATAAGACCTTCATATTCTAACTTTCTAAATGTTTGCAAGTATCTGTTTGGCTATAGATTCGCCATCCAAACCATATTGCTCTCTCAGATAATGTTGATTACCCACTCTTACAGAATACTCGTCATGAAGGCCAACCCGCAGTAATCGTGCATGCTGTGGTAATTCTGCCAACACTTCAGCGACTGCACTACCGAATCCTCCTATGTAGTTATGCTCTTCGCATGTAGCAATAAAATCAAACTTAGAAGCGCAATCTAAGATTGTGTCCTTATCAATTGGTTTCACCGTAGGGAATGTGTATACTGCCGGCTTGATACCTTTCTCATTCAAAATCTGTTCTGTGATACATATTTCTTCAAAGATGGCACCCGTGGAGAAGATGGCGACTTTTTCACCATCATGAACCTTGATGGCCTTTCCTATCTGGAAGTTATCAATATGGTCATGAATACGTTTTTCTCCACCACGGCCCAAACGTAAGTATGCTGTACCTTCGTATTTGGCAAGAGCCTTTGTACATTCCTCTGCCTCTACCAAATCTGCAGGAGCAAGCACAACGACATCCGGCAAAGCTCTAAGTATTGCAATATCTTCCGTAGCCTGGTGGCTCATACCAAGTGAACCATATACAAAGCCTCCACCTATGCAAACCACCTTTACATTTGCTTTATGGTAAGCACAATCGTTACGTACCTGTTCAAGACAACGTAATGTCGGAAAGTTGCCAATACTATAGGTAAAAACATTCTTACCCGTTAGCGCCATACCAGCTGCAACACTAGTCATATTTTGTTCTGCAATACCGGCATTAGTAAACTGATCTGGACATTGCTCCCAGAAAGGTTTCAATACTCCAAAACCGAGGTCACCGGTAACGAGTTCTATTCTTTTATCTTCTTTGGCCAGCTGTACCAAAGTTCTTACGAATGTATCTCTCATATCTTATGATTATACGTTATGTACTTTTTCCGTTGTTCCAATCTTAGCATCCACTCTTCTCATCTTCTCAGGATAAGAAGTGTTCCATGTATAAGAGAAGGTATGATCATTATAGATGTCATCCTTTTCTGTAGGTAGTACTGGATTCTCAATTCCGTTTGGAGTATAAGGATCTTCTGCACCTAAGGGTTTAATCTTGTGCAGTTCATTTACAGCACAATCATATTCCCAACCATCATGTGGGAAACGATAGTGCCACAGGATGTCGTTTTGCATGAAAGGGATACCAAAGCCCTTAACAGTATTGGCAATAATTACAGTAGGCTTGTGCGGTTCTAGATTATAGAACTCCTCAAACTTCTTGAACGCATCCTTAATCTCTTGATGATTGTTGCCATTAATCTCAATCACATTCCAGCCAAAGGCCTTCCATTTAGAAGCGAAATCTTCAATCTCCAATGTATTCTCATTGAAATCAAGACTCTGCATATGGTTGTGGTCAACTATTACGCAGAGGTTATTCAAACGAAAGTGGTTGGCAAACAAGGCGGCTTCCCATACGGAGCCCTCATTACATTCACCATCACCAACAACCACAAAAGAGCGTTCTTTTCTACCGTCTTTTTTAAGGGCATATGCAATACCTGCAGCAGCAGACATACCGTGTCCTAAAGAGCCAGTGGAAAAATCCACCCCAGGCAAATGATGAGAGACATGACCAGAAAGGCGGCTGCCATTCTGATAATGGGTTTTCAGCTCCTCCACTGGGAAGAAGCCAGACTCTGCGAGTGCTGCATAAATAGAGGCACCTGCATGTCCTTTGCTCAGGATAAACCTGTCGCGTCCTTCCCATTTCGGATTCTTAGGATCATAATGCATAACATCCGTGTACAACGTTGCCACCACATCAGCAACAGACAGGATGGCACCCAAATGGCTACCGCCACTCAGGTGTGTCATTTCTACGCCATGGCGTCGTATTAGCCATGCAAGTTCTTCACTAGTATGTTTCATAAAACAGTGTATTAATCTTTTGAAATCTTATCCAGTGTTTGTAATTCATCATCTGTCAACTTCCAATCAACAGCTTCCACATTTCCAAGTACTTGTGCAGGTCGTTTTGCTCCAACCAGTACCACAGAATCCTGAAGTTTATCCATGATAAACCTAATAGCAACAGCAGCTACTGAAACATGATGGGCTTCAGCTATTGGCCTCATTGCCTCAACTATCTCCAGATTCTTCAGTAGTTTATCACCGTGGAAATTCACATAAATATATCTGCTACGACGATCATTGCTTGCAAACAAAGCATCTTTGGAGTATTTACCTGTTAGGATACCCTGTCCGAGGCTTCCCCATGTTAAAGGAGATAATCCATATTCCTCGCTCAAAGTCTGAAGATCTTGCTCATTTTTCCTGCAAGCCAAAGAGTACTCATCTTGGCAGCAGACAAACTTATCCTTAAACGGCAAGAGTTCCTTCATTTCGTCACCATGATAATTAGAGAGTCCAAAACAACGTATCTTACCTTGTTGCTTCAGATCATCGAGTTTCCCTATCACCTCCTCTATGGGTGTTTTGCCATCGCGATAATGGATGACATACACATCCACATAATCGGTGTTCAGGTTTTTAAGGCTCTTCTCCAAAGCTTCTTCAATATAGGCTGGAGAATTATCGTAAGTTGACCCTCCGTTAGCATATCGCACCCCAAATTTTGTCTGGATGAACACATCTTTCCGATGTTCGCCAAGCGCCTTGGATAGTGTTCTTTCGGATTGACCTAATCCGTATGTATCTGAGGTATCAAAGAAGTTGATACCCTTGTCAAGGCATGTGTGAACAGCATCTATCAATTCCAGTTCCTGCACATCACCCCAGCCATAGCCACCCATGGGGCAGCCACCCATACACAGGCGGGACACTTTTAAATCAGAATTCTTTAGAATTGTATATTCCATTATCTATGTTTTTTTAAAACAATAAAAGAGAGAGCTTTTTCTATCACACGCCAAACGGTCTTCGCAAACAATTTAACATCTGTCATGAAACACACTTCCTTGGCATATCTAATTCTAAGCAGGTTCTTCTCTTTGAGTACATATTTCTCATACATCTCATCTGCATTTCCCTGCCCAACAATTTCATCCAAATTTATAAACTCGATAGAACTAAAATCGGTTATACCAGGGCGTACTTCAAGGATTAACTTTTCATCCCCTTCATATTTCTCCGTATACCGCAATAATTCTGGTCTGGGTCCTATAAAACTCATGGTTCCATTAATGATATTAAACAATTGCGGAATCTCATCAAGCTTTGTTTTTCTTAAGAAACCTCCTACCTTCGTAATCCGAGGATCATTAAGAGCTGTAGTCCCACCTCCTATTTTATCCGCATTCTTTATCATCGAACGAAACTTGTTTATTCGGAATGATTTTTCGTGATACCCCCCTCTTTGTGGCCTATAAAGCACTGGTGAGCCATCTTCTATTATAATTATTAATGCAATAATAGCATACAGCGGCCAAAGAAAAAGAAGAAGTATACATGCTAAAACAAAACCTAACCACCTCTTTATATGTAAATTGTAAAAACTATTATAACCCATACTATCCCCTTTTAACTAGCCAGAATAGTTGGGGAGGTTACTCCCCAACTATCTAACAATTATTTGACCAAATTACGTTAAATATGATATACACCCTCTAACGGGCAGATATTGTGACAATCCAAAATCACCTTGCCCTTCAACTTATCCCAATTCTGTTTGATATGGTCGTGCTTAACCATGATAACCACCATATCTACCTCATTCAAGAACTGATCAAAATCCAAAATCTGGTTCTTAACAATTTCCTTCTGAGTGAAGAAAGGATCAAAGCTCTTCAACGGACGGGCCAAATGGCGCTCCTGAATGTCAATCATCTGGAGAGTGGGGCTTTCACGAACGTCATCTACATTCTCCTTATAAGTAATTCCGTAGAGACCAACCTTGCGGTTGTCAGTGATGCCATTCTCTTCCATAATCTCGTGGATGCGCTCCAGCACAAATACGGGCTGGTAGTCATTGGTTTTCATAGACTCGTCAATTACCTTAGCAAGTTGGGGATAGTCACCAACCAAGAACCAAGGGTCAACAGAGATACAGTGACCACCAACGCCAGGGCCGGGCTGAAGGATATTTACGCGGGGATGCATGTTGCAGATCTTAATAATCTCATACACATCCATATTGTCGTGACGGCAGATGCGACTAAGCTCGTTTGCGAAAGCAATATTCACAGCACGGTAGGTATTCTCAACCACCTTGGTCATCTCTGCGGTACGGATGTCGGTAACAACAATCTCGCCTTGGCAGAAAGAAGCATAGTATTGCTTAACCTTTTCACCAATCTCACGGCTATCAGCACCAATGGTGCGGTTGTTATGAAGCAGCTCGTAAACCATATTGCCGGGGATAATACGCTCGGGAGCGTGAACCAAATTGATGTCCTCACCAATCTTGAAGCCGTTGGCCTCAATAACAGGGCGCACAAACTTATCAATGGTTCCGGGGCTAACGGTTGATTCTACAACTACAGTTGCACCCTTGGGGCACACCTTCATCACTTCTTTGACGGCTGCTACTACATAGCAAGCGTCCACCTTCTTAGAGAACTTGTCGTAAGGAGTAGGAACACTGACAATATACATATCAGTCTTCTGATACTCGGTGGTGAACTTAACGCCAGCCTTTACTGCAGCCTGGAAAAGTTCATCAAGACCGTCCTCCTTGAAAGTAGTCTTACCTGCGTTAAGAGTAGCAACAAGTTCCTTGTTGTAGTCTGTACCTATGACTTCCACACCGTGAGAAGCCATCATCAATGCTGTGGGCAGTCCAATATAGCCCAGTCCAATTACGTTAATCATAAAAAATAATTATTTTAATTCACAATTTGCTTTATATGTTGCTTCCAAATATGCATATCCATAAGCACGATCCGGCTCTAAATAAGCGCCTTCTCCCCACTCATTCCATGCATTAATAAGAACCATTGGATTATCTAGTTCCATATTCTCATTTACATATTGGATTGCTTCTTCTAACCACTTTTGGTATAAATGTGGAGTACTTCCTTCAAAGATATTTGGACAATTATTCCGACGAGACGTATTGTCCCACATAGGCATAACTGCAGGATAACTCCTCTTTACTTTTTTTACATTATCTATCGCTTTTTTGGCAACTTGTTCGTAGTCGTAAATATGTCCTTCAAAATCTGAGCGAAGTGTATTTTTTTCTCTTGTGATTTCTTTGGCATCATCAATTACAGAGGCTGGCTGAAACTGTGAATTTGCATCAAAACCTTTGCTTAACCAATCTGCTGTTATTCGACGCTCTTGAGATGCAATCAAATAAAGATCATAGTTTGTTTTCTCTTTTACAATTTTCCTCCACATACGCAAGGTTTTTTCACAATCAGGGACTTCAGAAGGACGATAAATAATTAAGACTAATTTCCCATCAATTTTTAAATAACGTTCGTCCAAAAAATATGGTATAATACTTTCAATAAATCTCATATAACTATCCTGAGACTTACCTACTGATAGTAACACCTCGCTACTTGTCCCTGAATACCTTTTAGTCCAATCCTCATTACACCAACAAAGACAATACTGCTGTTTCATATCCTTATGGGCAATGAAAGTCTCAAAAGGCAATTCTAAAGCCCTTTCTCCATTAAACCAATAATAATAAAAAGCAAAAGCATCGACACCATAATTCTGAGCCAATTCAATTTGGCGGTACATATTCTCAGGAAGCCGTAAATCATAGTAGCCTAACTCTCCAGGTAATCTTGGCTGATAGTGACCCGGGTACTGTGGTACAGCCTTACTGACGTTTGTCCACTCAGTTGTCCCCTTTCCCCACCAGAGATTGTTTTTTTCTGTGGGATGATATTGTGTCAGATAATATGCACATACAAGTGCTTTACGTTTTGTATTTTTATCATGCGCTCGATAATCTTGATAATACTCCGATTTATATGTAGGTATATTTAAAACAGCACTACAATAATCTTCTATTATTTCCCTATCTAATGACACAATGCTTTTACACCCCGTCATTACAGATGTTTCCTTGGCCTGTGGAAGAAGACTTCTAAGTTTAATTTTCCAACTTAATGGTATAGGTATCTTCCAAAATGCTTTTTTAATCGTTTCTTTCATCTGAATTATCATACTTAATTATTCCTTTTATCTTTTTCAAATTATTCATACTGAGTTCTTCGTTAAAGAGAACATAATCATTGAGAATAGTATTTTTATCAATCTTTGAAAAATCAAAGGATTCCATCTCTTTACATAAATCCTCATCAGCAAAACGCTTTTTTACTATTCTTCCTCCAGCATAAATAGAATACGGAGGAATGCTCTTGAATACAAGACTTCCGGCGGCGATAATCGAACCCTTCCCTATCGTTACGCCTGATAGAATTGTGCATCGGTCTCCTATCCAAACATCATCTTCAACGATAATGGGACCTTTAGTAGTGGATTCGCAATATTTACCCCCAAATTTCTCCTCCATTGGGAAAGAAGTTATTTTCCTGTAATTATGCTCACCACCCAAAATAAAAATAACATCACTAGCTATAGAGCAAAAATCACCTATTGTTAATGACTCGTTGGGGTTTCGATAGCAGTACACTCTTAAGTCACCATACGTATATCTTCCAACTTTAACTTTCGCAAGCGGGAAAATATTAACTGGATTCGTTTGATTATGCATATTCATTTTTCGCCATTTGGCCTGTTTATTTGCAAGTATAATACGCCTTTTTACGGAACCTAAGAGAAATTTAAGTGAGCTGTACATATTTTTTGCTGTTATGATATTTATTTTTATTCAAAACAAATGCAACATAATACAATAAACCAAATGTAAATATGTATTGAGTTACAGATCCTAGAATAGTTGGCGTATTAACTAAGCATGCACCCTGAAGTCTCATCAAACAATAACCAAATAAATATTTTGTTTCGTATGATCTTGCGAAATAAAAATATTTACTAAACAGGAGTATCAAGAATACATTGAGCATCATTGTTAGTGGTATTCCTAAAAATCCAAAAAACAAATAACCATAACTAGAACTGAAAACTATATGACCATGTGTTGTATTTCCAGAATAGATATCGAGATTATATATTTGACTTGTAGTATTACCTAATGATTTCGTAAATAGATTGAATGGGAATGTTGAGCGCACAAAATCAAAAACCAATTGACTTAAGCCAAGATGCTTAGGTTCTAACACTTTAATATTTTGAGCGACAGATTCTGGTCCCCCATAATATACTTGATATTTTTCTGCCTTCGCCGCATAACTATCATCTACAAACAAGCCTCCCCCGTTTGTTCTTATGAATGTTATAGACATAACTACAATAATAAGTACAGTGCCAATGCCCGCAACAATTGATTTATATTTTTGAGGATAATCAATTATTAATATAAGACACATGACAAATCCTAATGCTATCTGGGTTCCACGACTCTCTCCTATGATGCAAGCTGTAAATAACATAGCAGCCAATATGGAAAAATATATGTATCGTTTCTTAATTCGTCCTGACTGTACATATATTTTCTTGTTTCTATCAAAACACAACAAAGTCAGAATGGCAATGCCTATAGAAACAATATATTTTACAAGGGTGTCATAGATACTAGGTTCTACCTCTATTAACCCTTCTTCCTGTGCAATAGACATCACCAGGAATTGCACCACATTTAATGAACGCCCAAATACTAAGTATACAGCAATTGCTATTAGAAGATAAATTGCATATACAACTTTTGAACCTCTCATTTTGAGTTCTACATGTTTTTCCCTTCTGGTAACAGATTCTTTCTTCTTACTATGAATTTGATATAACCTTATAAAAATAGAGACGACAACAAGTTCAAACGCTGTTATTAAAGTTCCCTCCTGTATATCACCTGAGGTCAGCATAACTTGTCGTATCCCCGTGTATGAATGACCTGAAAGCAATACATAAATTGGATAAACAACACATTTTGTAAATATGGCAAGTGTTATTAATGCGGTACCAAGCAAATGACATTCGGCTATTTGCCCTTTACTTCTTAAACAAATTATCACAAATATTGAAAAACACAACGGCCACAACCAAATAAACTTGTAACTGTCTTCAATATCAGACAACTGAAGAAGAATGACAAACGAAGACACTAATCCAGCTGTAAATAATAAAACAGAAACTATTCCGAAATATTTAAGATACCTCTCCATTTATACTTTCGACTAGTTTTATGATTAATCGTTTTTGGCTTTCTTTAGCATCAGAAATCAGATTGTCACATCTTTTGGCTATTTCTTGCCTGTTAAGACACTTGAACCAATTATAAAAGTGATCGGCAAATTCTACTTCCTTACCTTTTTCAACAATATATCCTATCCCACACTCTCCCGTTATTCTGCACATTGCTGTGTTTGGGCAAACCAATATAGGTAAATGCAGGTATAATGCATAATATAGTTTATTTGATAGTGCCATACGGAGATTTACATCTTCATTACCATAGAGATTATAAATCACATCTGCCTCTTCTAAATATTTAGGCGTTTCCTCTTTAGGGAACTTTCCAGTAATTAACACATTGTTTATACCACGTTCCTTAACTAATTTCATTAGAGGTTCTGAGCCGCCACCAGCCACTATAAGTTCATAACGTGAGTCATTTTGAATCTTTTCTATCAAATCCCACAAATAATCAAAGAAACGAATGTTTCCTATGTACAATATCTTTATTTTGCCACCATTTCGTAATGAATTTTTCCGCTTTGTTTGGCTCATAAAAGAGTCATTAAAACTATGGAATTGAATATAATTAGTGAAATCCTTCGGAAGCTCCTGATAATACTCCGTTGTAGGTACAGACACAAAACTGGCATGATGGATAGCTTTAAATAGAGTCGAATTGAGGATTGATGCTCTACGACCAACAAACAGATCCCTTATATTTACGCAATACCGTTTATCATAACTTTGTTTAAGACTACGATAACACAAGGTGGCTGTCAATTCGCCCCATACAATAACAAAATCATAATTGTTTTGCTTCAGTATCTTTTTTGAATATCTAATGAATCCCAAGTACCCTTTAAGTTTGCCTAACTTAGAAGATGCGTCATATTCGTATCTATAATTATGAGAAGCACCTGTTTCTTCTTCTTCATAATATTTATCCAAATAGATAAAGTCGTATTGATACTGTTCTTTATGCGACAACAAATAATCAGTATACACAGATATCATTACTGTATTCCGAAGTGCATTAGCACTAAGTATTGCAATTCTTTTCATCTTACTTTTAAAATAACTTTTGCTAAATATTTAAATAGTTCCTTTACAAAATAGAAATAGGAATATGGATATAACCCATAATAGTGCAACAAAGTTTTCCATGCCCCTCTTACTCTCATATTTTTGTTGCCACCAAATAATACCCATCTAACTATTTTATGTGCTAGGAATTCCTTATATTCTTGTTTTTTTATCCTATAAAAAGATTCTGTATGAATCTGTCCTTTATTAACAAATTCTTGAAGTATGCCCAGAAAGTTCTTTACAAATACTTCTACAAAATCATACCCTCCATTATTAATATTATCCGTTTCTTTATAAAATAAATTATCGGGAGTATAAATCATGTTGGTGTTTGAAGAAGTACAAGACTTCAAGTATACAGGGACATGTATTAACCATGTGTTCTTATAATTAGCAACATTAATTTCGTTTAAAACATCTGTTTTGAAAATACATGAACTCATAAATGTAAACCAATATCCAATATTCTCTATAAATAAAGACGAATCATGATACAATCTTATCTTTTCCTTATGCTGCTTCATATTAAGATGAAGGACACCTAATTCCTGCGTTTTTAAAAGGGCTACAATATCCTTTATTAAACCAGGCACAGGTATATCATCACTGCCCAAAAGCCATGTATAATGTCCTTTAGCATTTGCGAAGCATATTTCAAAATTACCATTAGAGCCCAAATTTACTTTGTTTCTATTATATTGTAGGTTCAATCCTTTTTTAATGTATTTTTCACAACAATGTGACAAGTCCTCCGTTGAACAATTATCAGATATAAATAGGTGAATATCTTCCTGAAACAGCTGTTTATCTATGTAAAAACTGCTCAGCATACGTTCGAGATACTCTTTTCGATTGTAAATAGGTATACATATCGATAATAATGGTTTTTTATCCATGCCACTCTTTTCTTTTATTTATAAATATATAATAGCTCCAAGGTAATGATAAAAAGACACAAAGCGTTGCATAACCAATTGTTATACCATAAAGGCCATAATACTCCCCTAGTATCAACGTCGACAAACAGCACAAGACACCCATAACTACAGAGCTAACCAAATAAGGTTCTTGTTTATGGCATCTTAAATATGTAGCCCATGATGACACATATTGATTAACAATCACGGGAACAGTCATTAATACCATTGGAATATAATCCAAAAATCTATCAGCAAATACTGTTTCTCCTATAGAAAATCGAGTTGTTCTAAGGATTATAATAAGTAAATAGAATACTACAAGTATTGCAATACATACACTCATCATTTGCCGAAGAGTTTTATTGAACAAATAATCCAATTCATCAAACTGTTTCATTTCTATGAAACCGCAATAACGAGGGATTTTTGTATTCTGCCAACTTAGTGCAAAGCCTTGGATGGCACTCAAAACCTGTACTGTCATACCCATCTGACCAGCTATTACCGCCCCTTCTGTTGCAAATAAAACAGGATTAAAAAATTGAAATATAAAGTATCCACTTATCCAACTTAATGCAATCTTCCATTGATAAGGGAAAATTTCTTTCATATAGCTTATAGTATCAGTTATTTTCTCTTTCAACAAATTGAATAAGATTCGCCATAATCCCGTCTTAAACACATAAAACCACCATATTATAACCCCAAACAACGAACTGATACCTACAACGAATAATTTTAAACCGCAAGCAAATAAAACCCACTGGGATATTGGAATAATAAGTTGTTGGTAAAAAGTTATTTTATTCATCTCCTTCACCTTGCCAAGGCCGGTAAATATAGCTGTAAAAGGAGACTGAAATAACTTAATCGCTGTGCTAAACGACAATAAAAACCATGGGGCATACCAATTAACGTTGTCATTCGGGGATGCATAACGACCAAAGTAAGCTAGTCCAACTACTATTATTACTATTAGAAACAATAATGCAATAAGACTATACCATTTTAAGCAAAAACGAACCAAATAAGCTAACCTTGACTTATATCGCTCTTCCCCTTCATAATAGTTAGCATTATTCAGATTAAGGTGCACCGCCTCATGAGCAACATACTGGGTCATAATACCAGTAAAGCCAAGTTCAAAAAAAATTTGAATAGCAAGAATACTATTGAAAGTAAAAAAATATCCTTGTTCTGGACTACTTAAGAAAGTAGCAATGACAAAAACCGAAACTACACCCGCAAATGCTTGGAATATACGAGCCGCAGACGAATACGCTATTGCGCCGTCCATTCCAATCTTTCCTGCTATTTTTATCAATATTTTTTTCATGAACGATTATTTACTCTTGGCTTGTAAATTGTCAATCGTACGTAAGATTCCTTCATCCATCGGATAATCAATTCCCCAACAAAGCTTTTTTAGTTTACTATTTTCCATTATTAATCCCGCTTTATTGGCATCTACTTTATCTTTATAATTAACTACACTTCCTTGATTTGCAACTTTTGCAGCAATCTGCGCAATCTCATCAACCGCCGCATAATTACCTAATTCTCCATTCGAAGAGATGTTATAGGACTCGCCTGTTATTCCTTTAAGTGTTAATGCAATAAGCCCCGCTATGGCATCATCAACATAAATATTATCACGACGAGGTGCTGCATTGCTATTAACAATAATATCTTCCCCTGCCATAGACTTCTTTATAAACTCATAGAAAGCAGTATCAGGAACATTCCGAGTTGGGCCATATACAGTACTGAAGCGTGCAATTACTGCATCAACTCCAAATTGTTTAACATAGGCTTTTGCTATCACCTCAGACATGCGTTTTGACTCAGAATAGCATGCTGTTGGCGCATCTAGAGACTGAGCGTAATTTGTTTCATCCTCTACTGCCACATAATCTTCCTTTGTCGGATTGTTATAGACAGTAACGGATGAGAAAATGATCGCCCGGCCTTTACGTCCGGTTTCGGCCTCTTGTTTTCTCAGAAACTCCAAAGTGTTAATAGTTCCAAGCACATTGGGCAGGATAACACTGACGGGATAGTTCATCACTATGTTGCGCTCCATTGGTCCAGCTGCATGGAATATGTAATCCACATCCTTTATCTCTTCTGGGTATGGCATAGACGCATCTTGCTCAATGACTTGAAATACTTTATTCCCGACATACTCCGGAAAAGTCTTTTCTAACTTACTTTTACTACGGCCAGTAACAACCAGTTTAGCAACGTCAGATTGCATTAGTCTATCGACAAGATTAGAACCTATTAATCCGCTTGCACCTGTTATCAGTACCGTTTTATTCTCAAAACCACTCATATTACAGTGAATTTAAATAATCATATTTTTCTATTGGTAGTTCGGGTGTCATATTCTGACATTTACGACCTTTCGGAAGATTAGGTGTTAACCCAATGCTTTCATCCAGAATAATTTCCACAAACGAAGGCTCATTGATTAAGAGAGTACCATACTTAAAGCCATAAGCCATTGACAAAGCCTTGAAATCTGGTGCTCGATACCCTGAGTCTTCAGTGGTATGCAAACACTTATCATAAACAGTCAACTCCCTATCCTTTATCATACCAGAAGAATGGTTATTCAAAAGGACTACCGAGATGGGAAGCTTATGTTGAGCGATATAATGAAGTTCTTGTATATTTAACTGAAGGCCTTGATCACCTACAAAACAAATAACTGGTTTCAAGTTGGTATAATATACTCCTATCGCTTTACCCAGTCCACATCCTAATGCGCCAAATGACTTGGAATAAAAGACTCTGTTTTCACAACCGCACTCAACAGCAGCTCTGGAAACCCAGAACTCATTGTTGCCAACATCATTAACTACGTACGTATCTTTATCTGTCTGTTTCAAAACGGATTTAATAGATTCAATTGCAATATTGATATCTTCGTTTTTAAGTTCCGTCTTCAATATATCACATACATTTATCCATCCCTCATGTATTCCGAAATCACAGTTGACATCTACTATCTGTAATAGTAGTTCGTTCAAATCACAATTGTAGTTGACAGTATTCTGTATGTCACGTTTGAACTCATTTTCATCTACCTCTACTCTCAGGAGTTTAGCATGATCCATCACGCTACCATAACTTTCCGACTTGGGCGGGAAATGGAGCCTATTTCCAAGAGAGAGTATTAGGTCTGTCTTTGATAGAATGAAATTAGCCGCTCGCATACCATGGCCACCTACATATCCATAATAGTTTGCTTTTCCTGCCATCAAATCATGACTGAATCGACTGGAAACAACAGGGATATTTACCTTCTCCACAAACTGACAGAGGGTCTCTCTTGCATTAGACTGGTTTACGCCATCACCTACTAAAATGATTGGACGTTTAGCATTTCTTATTGCCGTTGAAATTTCAACAATCTGTTTGGAATAGTCTTCTTTAGCAGGTGTATTAGCCTTTTCTTCTGCAATACAAGTTATTTCTTTCTTAAAAAGTGTAGATGCAACATCTATGAAAACAGGTCCTTTTCTACCTTCCGTAGCTACTGACAATGCCTTGTCTATTGTTTCCGTAAAAGTTGAATCATCATCCACACGTACCGCCATTTTGGTTATGTTTCGTACCATATTGCACGTATCCATTTCCTGATCTGCCATCACCCTCATCCCTTTAGGAGGGCAAGGAGCAGAATGGGCCGTAATGAACAATGTAGGCAAAGAATCATAATATGCATCTGCAATAGCTGTTATTAGATTTGTGAAACCAGGGCCACGGGTCGCATAGGCTACTCCTATCTTACCACTTGCTTGAGCATAACCACAGGCTGCAAAGCCCGCACATTGTTCATGGTAGGATAAGTGAGGGGTAAAGAGAGGTTTTCTGCTATCCATCTCGTACAAGAGAGGGAGTATCACGCCTCCTGGGATTCCAAAGGCATCTGTTACCCCACGACTAATGAGACTATCAACTATGTATTGCGCACCAGTCATGTTTACTGAATAGTAGCTAGTAAATGCTCTAGATTATCTTTTGTATAGCGATTCCGCATCTCATCTGGCATATCTCTCAGAATATGATTCATCTGCTTAAATGAAATATGGTACTTATTGCGCATCACCAAAGCATACTTATATGCTGTCTTATAAACAGCAGGAAGCAAACGAGTAACGGAATAACCCCACAAATTTGCCGGTATCATTTCGTTGTCAAGAATCTCGCAAACTTCCAGGATTGAATCGTAATTGTAGCACTTGCCAAAATGCTCATTGAGATAAGGTACAATCAACTCTGTCTGGAGATTCCCAGCCCCTTGTCCCATACCTGTAGCACAAGCATCTATCAGCAATTCGCGGTCTGTTTCGATATTCAGGAAAGAAATAACATTTGAATAAGCAAGATTCATGTTGTTATGAGCATGGAAACCAATCTTTACATCCTTATTCAACTTTGCATCAAAGTAATGAAACAAGCGGTTAATGTCCTTGGGCTCCATATAACCATAACTATCTACAAAGTAGCAAGCGTATGCTCCCATATCGTTAGTCATGCCAAGTACTAAGTCCAACTCCTTATCAGTATAGCGCATGGTCAGCATGGGCTGCACAAACATGGTATAGCCCTTCTTCGCCAAGGCTGCACAATAATCGAGAGATTTCTTTAACTCAGAGTATCGAAGAATAACACGAATTCCTTTCACAAGTGAAGGATTCCAATCTGGGATCTTATCAACATCAGTATCTGGACCAATATAAAGACCAAGGTACATCTTCTTGGGGTCTCTATTCTTAGGGAGATACTTAGACAAATCTTCCACATTCTGATAAATGGCGAACTTGCTTTTGTCATCTACAGAAGGCCCCATAGCGCCAAGTTCTATTAACTCAACGCCAGACTCACCAAGAGAATCAATAATCTTATGTTTTGCTTCCTCTGAATAGAACTTATCAGAGAAGCCATTGTTGAACAGGTCGTCCAATCCTTGACCACCATCACGCAGAGTGGCATCAAGCAGTTTTACTTTATTGCTCATTGAAGGAAACGCTCTATCTCTTCTACACAAATTTTATATACATTCTCATTTTGATAACGCTTATACCAGTCTGCAACCAAATCAATGGTCTGCAAAGCATCCAAACGAGGACTCCAACCCAGACGGGTCTTTGCCTTAGTGATGTCAAGCATCAGCAGGTTAGCCTCATGCAGGGCATTGGGGGCAGATACATCTTTCAGTTCTCCCCTACCAAAGCTCTGAACCAACTTGGTTGCCACTTCCCAAACTGTAGAAACAGAATCAGCCTCCGGACCAAAATTCCAGCCCTCACAATACTCTGTTGGATAATCCCACATCTTTTGTGCAAGTAGCATATAGCCACTTAGGGGTTCCAGCACATGCTCCCAAGGGCGTACAGCTTTAGGCGAGCGGATCTCAATAGGCTTGCCAGCCTCCAAAGCACGGATGCAATCAGGAATAATGCGGTCTTTTGCCCAATCGCCACCACCAATCACATTACCGGCACGAACACTAGCAAGGCTGACATGGTGCTTCTTGCCATAATCCTCAGGATTGAAAAAACTCCTTCGCCAGCTCTGGATAGCAATTTCACAAGCACCTTTGCTAGAGCTATAGGGGTCGTAACCGCCAAACGGGTCATCCTCTTTATAGCCACGCATCTGCTCTTTGTTGTCATAGCATTTATCGGTGGTTATCATCACACCTACCTTTACGCTATCCGTTGCACGGATAGCTTCCATGATGTTGATGGTACCCATCACGTTGGTCTGGTAGGTCTCTACGGGTATCTCGTAGCTGAGACGCACCAAGGGCTGTGCTGCAAGGTGAAATACTATCTCTGGCTGATACTGCTTGAAGATTTGCTTCATCTTCTCTCCGTCACGGATATCTGCTCGAATGTCAGCCTTGATTTTCTTACCTATGCCAGAGAGAACGAAGTTATCCTTCTCGCTATAGGGTTCAAGACCTACGCCAACCACCTCTGCTCCCAGTTCGTGGAGCCAGATGGAGAGCCATGATCCTTTGAAACCAGTGTGACCGGTTACAAGGACCCGTTTTTTATTATAAAACATATTAATCAATTCCATTTAAAATATCCCTATAAAAATTCGAACATATTAAAAACTAAAAAACCATGATATAAAACACGAGGCGATAATTGTTAACAAAAAAGACGAAATGAGAAAAATAAAAATCAGCCAATAACTATCTTGCCCCCCCCATTTATAGATGAAGCATATTGACCTATATAATATTATATTGTGAACACAATAAATCACCAAACTATTCTTTCCAATATACTCCAAAAATCTATTAGTATTAATCCTTTCACTGAGTTGCATCGTTGCAAAATAGCCAAAAACGATTAACAGTATTAAAGGAATGAAGGTAGTAAAATTGATATTGATAAAACTAAGAGTGATGGCTGGGACATCAAAATAACTATCTTTCTGAAAAACACCTAACCTAAACAAGAGTATAGTCACAGCTAGTATGACCATATATAAAAGGATAGAAAAATTTTTTTTGTATTTTAGTCTTACACTGCAATTCTTAAGAATATCACCAAATGCCATGAAGGGTGTCAATAATAATACATGAATAAAGTACCAATATTCATATTCGAAAGGCACATAACAAAGGAAAAATCCAACTATAAAAGAAAAAAATAAAATAATATAAAAAAATAAATTACCCCTAAATCGATTGACAATCCAGTAAAAAATCTTAGAGAGAGATAAAGCTGTCAAGAACCAATAATCCCCACCATATAATATAATATGTTTTAAGAATATTGCATATTGCCAATTATTAAAATGCCAGAAACCTGAGAAAAGGAATGTAAATTAGAAGGCTGGTAGCATTATGCCCTTTATCGAACCTAATAAGAACCTAACAAATGGCTTGGTGAAATTTGAACAATATCCTGTTATTATAAAGAAACAAGGCATAAAGAAAGAAACGAATATATTACTAAAGGCATGTATGTCATCAACAGCTGAGTTTATAATACCATATTTTGTGGCATTACCATCTACATGATGAAATACGACTAAAACCATCAATAGCCCTTTGGCGACATCAATATACGTTAATCTCTCTTTCGTCATAGCTTATCTCTGAGGTACTTCGCGTTCCCATTTCTTCCAAGGAGCCTTATCCTCTTGAAGAAGTTTATCAAGCATATTCTTTTCACGGATATTATCCATACATTGCCAGAACCCTTCGTGAATATACGACATCAACTCACCCTCTGATGCAAGTGTCTCAAGAGGCTTGCGCTCAAATATACAACTATCACCATCTAACAATTCAAAGACAGCAGGTTCCAAAACCATGTAGCCAGCATTAATAGGTGCACCATCAACTTGATTCTTCTCACGAAAAGATTTAACGGCCCCTCCCTCAATATCAAGCACGCCCTTTTCCTGAGCCATTTTAACCGCCGTAAGAGTCGCTAACTTCCCGTGACTCTTGTGGAACTCTACCAATTTATTGATGTCCACATCGCAAACGCCATCACCATAGGTCATCATAAAGGTCTCATTACCCACGTATTCTTGCACACGCTTGATACGACCTCCAGTCATGGTGTTATAGCCAGTATCCACAACAGTAACCTTCCATGGTTCCAGATGGCTGTGATGGACAGTCATCTCATTCTTACCGCTACGGAAATCAAAACTTACATCACTATTGTGAAGGAAGTAATTGGCGAACCACTCCTTAATGTATTCTTGCTTATAACCAGCACAAATGATAAATTCATTGTATCCATAGTAAGCATATTCTTTCATAATATGCCACAGTATTGGCATACCACCTATTTCAATCATAGGCTTGGGTTTGAATACCGACTCCTCAGATATACGGGAGCCAAAGCCACCGGCTAAGAGAACTACTTTCATATTGACAGTTTTTTATTTCAGATTCTTAATACATTCCTTCAAAGAAACAGTCCAATAAGGCACACTAATACCAAAAGTATCTTTTACTTTAGTTTTATCTAATACAGAATAAGCAGGTCGCTTTACGGGAGAAGGAAATTCAAAACTATGACATGGCTGGATATTGCAACCGGTATTGCCGGCATATTCTGCAATCATCTTCGTAAAGTCGAACCAACTGCATACACCTTCATTGCTATAATGATAAATACCCTCCACGGGATTCTTAAGAGCTGCAACAATGGCTGTTGCTAAATCGGAAGCGTAGGTAGGTGTCCCCGTTTGATCAAAAACCACTTTTAACTGAGGCTTTGTAGCAGTAAGGTTCAGCATAGTTTTAACGAAGTTCTTACCAAACTCAGAGTAAAGCCATGCAGTACGTAGGATTATGTACTTACAGCCCGTAGCAATTATTTTTTGCTCGCCCAAAAGTTTTGTGGCTCCATATACACCGGTTGGTGTTCCTTGCTGGTCTTCCTTGCAAGGAGTGTTATAAGGCTCTTTGCCAAAAACATAATCCGTAGATATTTGAACCAACCAACCATTTACCTCCTTCATGGCTTTTGCCAAGTTTTCAGGAGCGGTCGCATTCAGTTTCTCAACTAAAGTATATTTCTCAGGTTCTTCTGCACCATCAACATTTGTCCATGCCGCGCAATTGACAATGGCTTCAACGCTTTCTCGTTTTACAATTTCACGAATAGCTTCAAGGTTAGTGATATCAAGATGCTTTGTGTCCGTATTGATGTCATCGCCAGCCAACTTCTTCAACATCGCAATGGATTCCTCAGAAGCATCCACTACATCTGTAAAGATGTATTTATCTGTGCTAGCCTTGGCAATGATACGCATCTCATTGCCAAGTTGGCCGTTAGCACCTGTTACAAGTATGTTCATACTCTAAAATTCATCTATTCTACCAGCACCATTCTTCTCGAATTCATCTGCCATCTTCATCAAGTACTGGCCGTATTGATTCTTGAGCATTGGCTTAGCCAGCTCACGCATCTTGTCTGTGGTTATCCACCCCTTGCGTAAAGCAATACCTTCCAAACAAGCCACCTTAAGCCCTTGACGTTTCTCTATTGTCTCAATATAGTTAGTGGCCTCGGTTAAACTGTCGTGGGTACCAGTGTCTAACCATGCAAACCCACGGCCAAGTGTCTGAACTTTCAGTTCTCCGTCTTTCAGGAACTCTTGGTTTACTGTGGTGATTTCCAGTTCCCCACGAGCAGAAGGTTTGATGTGCTTTGCAACATCTACTACCTTATTGGGATAGAAGTAAAGTCCTACTACAGCATAGTTGCTCTTGGGTTCTTTTGGCTTTTCCTCTATGCTAAGGCAGTTGCCGTCCTTATCAAACTCTGCAACACCATAGCGCTCTGGATCATTTACCCAATAACCAAAGACTGTAGCTTTTTTGTCTTCCTCAGCTGTGCGTACTGACTCTTTGAGGAGTGCACTAAAACCTGCACCATGGAAGATATTGTCACCAAGGACAAGGCATGCAGAGTCATCACCTATGAACTTCTCTCCAATGATAAACGCTTGAGCAAGTCCATCAGGTGAAGGTTGCTCAGCATACTGAAAGTTCACGCCATAATCAGAGCCATCACCTAACAATCGCTTGAAGCCGGGGAGATCATAAGGTGTAGAGATGATAAGTATATCCTTGATACCAGCAAGCATAAGCACACTGATAGGATAGTAAACCATCGGTTTGTCATAGATGGGGAGCAATTGTTTGCTAACACCCTTGGTTATGGGATAAAGGCGGGTTCCGGAGCCGCCTGCGAGGACGATGCCTTTCATAATCAATAAAGGTTTACGTTAATATCAAATGGACTTTCGAAATCTTTAAGCATTGCATGCTTTGTGTCTTTCTCAGACAACAAAGCTTTATCTGTAGGAATGCGCCAATCAATGCCAAGGCTATCATCAATGATGCTGATACCTCCATCAGCCTCAGGATGGTAGAACTCGTCACACTTATACTGGAACACAGCCGTTTCGCTCAGCACGGCAAAGCCGTGTGCGAAGCCACGGGGTACAAAGAATTGACGGTGATTATCCTCGGTCAGTTCTACTTCCACATGCTGTCCGTAAGTGGGGCTACCTTTGCGAATGTCAACAGCAACATCCAGAACAGCACCCTTCACGCAACGAACCAGTTTGCTCTGCGTGAAAGGAGGACGCTGGAAATGCAATCCACGCATTACACCGTACGAAGACATACTTTCGTTGTCCTGCACAAAGTTTATGGTATGGCCAAGTATTGGAGCTACTTTCTCATCAAACTCTCTCTGAGAGAAACTCTCGAAAAAGTAGCCACGAGCATCACCAAAAACCTTGGGTTCTATGATGAGTACTCCATCTATTGCTGTTTTTATGACGTTCATATCTGATGTTAAAATGTCAACTTGTTAATTGTTAATTTGCGTTGTTTGTGCGGCCACAGGCCGCTCTAAAAGTCTCACAGCCGGTGGCGGAGTTTACGGAGCCACGGGCTGTACCGCTTCCCTGCGGAAGGCTCTTTGCGGACTTGTTCCGCAAATGTGCCTGGAGCTGGGTTAGTCCACTTCGTATCTATCTACTTCCTCTCCATTCAGTGCTCTCACAATGCGGCTACAAGCTTTGCCGTCGCCATAAGGGTTTACGGCCTTGCTCATCTTCTCGTATGCTACAGCATCATCAAGCAGGGTGCTGACCTCATTAACAATCAGGTCGTGATTGGTGCCCACCAGATGCACCGTACCACTCTTCAAAGCCTCGGGACGCTCAGTGGTGTCACGCATCACAAGTACTGGCTTGCCCAAGCCTGGGGCTTCCTCCTGAATGCCACCAGAATCCGTGAGCACCACCGTACTCTTCTCCATCAAGTAAACGAACTCCAGATACTGGAGAGGTTCAATGAAGAAGAAGTTCTTGTAGGCTGTGAGGTCTTCTCCAAACACCTCATGAATGGGCTTGCGCACATTGGGATTGAGATGCATCGGATACACAAAATCCACATCGGGATACTTCTCAGAGAGGTCTTTCATTGCTGTAACCATAGAGATGAAGCCGTCACCGAAATTCTCTCTTCTATGACCTGTTATCAAAACCAGCTTTTTGCCTCCATCAAGACGGGTCACATCGTAACCGGCATTCTTGAGTACATTGATTTGTTCATCTGCAAGAGCTTTGTCTGTCTTCAGCTTATCAACCACCATGTGGAGGGCATCAATAACAGTATTACCGGTGACGAAAATCTGCCCGTGGGCCTTTTCTTCCTGCAGGTTGTGCTCGCTGAGGGGCGTGGGAGCAAAGTCATAGGTTGCAATGCGACCTGTGATCTGGCGGTTCATCTCTTCGGGCCAGGGGCTATAGATGTTGTGGGTACGCAAGCCTGCCTCCACGTGACCAACAGGAATCTGCTGGTAGAAGGCAGCCAAAGCTGCAGCTGTGCTGGTGGTGGTGTCACCGTGAACCAACACCACATCGGGCTTGCACTCCTTGAACACATCGCGCATACCCGTGAGCACACGGGCAGTGACATCGTAGAGGTCCTGTCCCTGCTTCATGATGTTAAGGTCGTAATCGGGCTTCACATCAAAGATGGTGAGCACCTGGTCCAACATCTCACGGTGCTGACCGGTAACACACACTATTGTCTCACACTCTGTAGGGTGCTTCTGGAACTCTTTCACCAGAGGGCACATCTTAATAGCCTCTGGGCGTGTTCCAAACACTAACATTACTTTCTTTGCCATTACACTCAGTATATTACGTTATTATTCTTTTCTATGTTAAAATGTTAACTTGTTAACTGTTAATTTGAATCTTTTCCGCTTGTGTCAGGAGCCGTGCTCATGTTAAATTATTCACAGCCGGTGACGGAGTTTACGGAGCCACGGGCTGTACCGCTTCTTCAGCGGAAGGCTCTGTTGCCCGTCAGGGCAACTGTGCCTGGATCGTCTCTGTCACTTTCTCTTTCAACTCGTCTGCATTTCTATACGCCAAACAGCGGCAACAGCCTTGCAGGCTCTCACGGAAGGCTTTCACCTCACTGTGCTCGCAGGGGATAGTGTTATTGGGGTCTTGGAAGGCACTGAACAGCAGCGTGACGTGTTTGCTCTGACGGATGCAATCATCCACCCAGCCGGTGTCTTTAACCCAATTATCCACAATGCCTATCACCACATCGGCAGCCTGTGGATCGTCCACGGGCAGAAAGAGCCGGCCGGTGGAGGCAGCATTCTGCTGGTTAAAGCGGCTCACGGTCTCGCGGGCGGTATGGGTCTCGTCCATCATCCCGCTCAGCGACAGGATGGTTGTGGTATATACTTTTGCTTCAAACATAATCAGTTAACACATTTAATGCTCTCTTTATTGGCAGCTGGCTGGTGTTTATCAGTCCAATAAATATGATCCAACCATTACGCCTCAACTCCAATATTGATTGAGGACTTTGTAATTTATGAGCTTTAGCACCTCAACACCATTGTGTTCTTCTATGGTCACGCCTGGCAAGACGATAGAGACGGTGTGTATGGTGGCTGTGTACATATCGGGTTAAATACTTTTCTTTGCTTTTTCTTTCCAACGTTTATAATAGACCTGCAAGCCTGTCTTTTCTCCACCTTTGTAGTATCGACCTTCGTTTAGAGTTGTGATGAGTTTTCCGACATCATTTGCATGAGACGAAGTCCACCCAAGCTCTGCAACAAGGTAAGATACGACAGAGTGTGCGTTCAATTCAGACTCATACTTATAAAGGGCGCGAATGTATGTTTTCGCTCGGTCATTGTCAGAAGGATGTGATATCCCAGTACTCATGTTAATGATGGAGGATAGCTCTTTCATAGCAACTTTTACAATCTCGGAAACGTCTGTTTTTCCGGAATCACGCTTTGCTCCCGTTATTTCTTCCGCATTCCAGCGTTCTATCCAAGGCATTGTTTTATCTTTTAGCCAAGGGACTGCTATAACGTACTTCACACAATAGTAATCGTCAATGACTTCTAAATCCTCCAGATCCATACCAAAGGCGACTACGATATCCTTATTAGAGCTATTGTATTTACTCTTATCGTATGTAATCTTCGTTTCAATAGTCATGGGAACAGCAAAACCACTCAAGCGTACATTTCCGTCAAACAGTTTACTAATAGTGGTGCTATCAAAGAATGGTTCAAAATACCCCACATTTTGTTTTGTATGGATATAACACACTATTCGCTTAACATCATTATCCTGCTCTGCCAACTTATTAGCAAAGACCATAGCACGCGCATAAGCTTCTTTATTGAAGCCATCTTCCTTAATATCTACCCAGTATTTTGTATTCATGATTGTGTGACTTTAGAAAGATATTCACTTTTACTACGGATTTCCAGCCGGACGACTATATGCGATATTTGCCAGACAGACAGAATAACCTTGGTTAGACAACGTGGTGGCTATCTGTCGGAACACGACTTTGCTAAAGAATGGAATCCTCGGCCGAACAACATTCTTGCCGGTAATAATACCGAAGACTATCGTATACTGTCCAGGTATGTAGTCCTTGTTCTCCGTGAAAAGCCAATTGGCCTGGTCGGGGTTTCCGTGGAGCACACCAGCCTTCATCTTCTTATTTGTATCTTTCCTAAACTGCTGCTGAAGCAACAAATCCCCGGAAACGAAACCCTGATTGAATAAGTGGCTCAACACTGACGAGCCATGCCCTTTCTTTACATGGATGAGATACTTGTCCTGTGTTAGCACGTCGCAAACTTCAATTTCATTCTGCGGGATGCCTGTTTTTACAAGTTGCTTGTCCATGAGGCAGTAAGAAGGATCTGAGTTGGCCAAACGTTGGTTATAATCACCTTCCGACTCTGCTTTATTGCAATCTATCAATTGCTTCGGCGAAATGGTCGCATTGTTGTAGTACTCAAGAATCTGCTGATTATAGTTGTCATCGACCTTGAACCATTCTCCTTCATTGAGGAGATAGAGAGAGCCTGCTTGATTAACTTCTCCGTAAAGGCAACGGTAGTATGACCATTCACCAACTTTGACTCCGTTTGCATCCTTGACTTTGACGTGTTTATCTTTGAGCTCTTTTATTGTGAGGTCTCTACGGTCATCAAAAATGAGCGTGAGAACTTGCTCAATGTCCAGGTCATCAAAGTCCTGATGCCTTCCTCCCAGGTGGAAAGTGAGCTGGTCTTCCCAGCGAAGGAGTTCAGGGGCCGCCATCCAAACGGCTTCGAGGTTCCGGTTGTTGATGGTACCAATGAGGCTGTCATCAAGTGTGGAAATAAGGCCTGGCTCTTTGATGGGCTCAAGATGGTCTATCCATTCGAAGCGCTGCTTGTAAGCTTCTGATTTGTATTGTTCGTAACACTTATCCAAGAGGTCGTTGATAGTGTCGATGTCAACTTCCTGGGAGAAGTGGAGTGTATCTGAACCGGAGATGGTGCCACCGAAGTCATCTTTCTTGTCTGATAAGGTCTTAGCGGTAATGCTTCGGAGGATGTCTCGCTCTGTATCAAGGTTAAAGACATCGAGGTTGGTGAGTTTGCTAGATTGCACCCGGCCCTTAGTGGGAATGGCCTCCATGCTGTTTTTATCCACACTACGAAGTTGAGCGGGATCTATGGTGTTAAGAGTAGTCCTTAATCCGAATCTGGGTTCAATGGCACCAGGGATTAGGAGGTTTCTTCCGTAGCCGAATGCGATGGCAAAGTATCTTGTCTCTCCTGGGTAGTCACGCCGGATGATAAGGAGGGCTTGGACAAAAGAGGTTTTGAGTCTTGGTTCCTCCCCTAACTGACCGAGGAAGAAGTTTTGCAGCCAGTCAGGATCTTTAAGCCTGGAGTTGTTGTAGTAGAAATGGCCTATCCCGGGGAGTTCCTTATGGGCGCAGTCATTCACTCTAACCATATCGGCCAGATTAGTGATGCCTGTCTTGATGAGGGATATGGAGAGTTTCGTCTTTGCCATAAGTGGTAACTTTTTGTCTTGAGGCTTGGTGGTTTAGATTATGTTGCTTATCTCTGTTGTGCGAAAAGTAACAATTTATATTATGACGTTTTTGAAACGATTTTTTTCTGGTTTGTTTGCTCGCGGGTGCGGGGGGCGTTGCGGTGTTATCGGCGGGTGTTTTCTTCTTGGCGAGCGGGGGCGCATCGGGTGTCGAGGGTGGAGGACACTTGTGTTCGATGGCGTTCGGTTTCTTGGAGTTTTTTGCGTTTTCGGTGAAACGCGGCTTTCAGGGTTCGAAAAATATTAGTAACTTGCAGGCGTGTTTACTACGTAAGGTGCTGAGTTTTTGCACAACCGGGTAATGAAACACGCGGGGCGGATAGTTCTTTAAAATGTCTTGCAGCGGCGTTGCATTTGCATCCAATGATGTCCAATTTTGGCGCTATGCGGCGATTGTTGAGCGAAAGGCGCAACGGTTTGGCGTTATTGAATTGAGTGTCAGGAAGTTATGATGGATTTGATATATTGCTTAAGAGAAAAGATACAATCAAATACGAATATGCTAATCTTTCATTGCTTCCTGCTCCCAATTACGCCTCGTCAAGTAAAGCATTCAGAGTATAAAACGACATATTGACACAAAGAAATCATCTGTAACATTCTTAAATGATGTTTTGGCTTCATCCGCAGTCTTTCCATAGCCCATCAAATCCAAGGCCGGAGCATTAGCAATCATAAAGCCATCGTTCTCGTAGATAACGACATCAAGTAAATTCTGCGTTCTTCATTTGAGATTCTTTGCTTCGCTCAGAATGACGTTCCTAATCCCGCTTAAAAATATCCCTCGTATAAACCTTGTCCTGCACATCATCCAGAACGGTATCATACCTGTTGGCAATGATTGCATCAGCCTGTGCCTTAAAGGCAGCGAGATCGTTCACGACGCGGGAGCCGAAGAAGGTGGTGCCGTCCTCCAGCGTGGGCTCGTAAATTATAACCTTGGCGCCTTTGGCCTTGATGCGCTTCATGATGCCCTGGATGGCGCTCTGGCGGAAGTTGTCGCTGCCGGCTTTCATGGTGAGGCGGAATACGCCGATGGTGACTTCGTGTTCTTCGGCCTGGTTCCAGGTGTTGTTGGGGCCGTAGTAGCTATAGTAGCCGGCTTTTTCCAATACG
>OCVV011238681.1_pt1 | contig 29966 bp, 22 predicted proteins | sample 1539721 | NCBI WGS metagenome assembly OCVV01 (sample SAMN02144230, study PRJEB22623) | gut metagenome | biome: sheep rumen | host: Ovis aries | place: New Zealand | reverse complement strand
TCAGCAGTTTATTCCCGTCTTATGATAGGAATGTTTTTTGTTATAAATGTTCTGCTTGTATTTACATTTAGAATTATTAGAAAAACTGCTATTAAGAGAGACTTTAAAAAAGGAAAAAATATCAGTAATTCCATACTGGTTGCCCATGTTTCAGAGATAAAAGAATTTCTAAAAATGATGGATGAAAGTGGTACGGGATACTACAATTTCATTGCTGTTGTTCTTCTTGGCGGGCAGGATGACAGTAGAAAGTCCGGAGGGGAAGAGCTGTCGCAGCTTGGCAGCAAGATTCCGGTGCTTCGAAAGAAAGATCTTCTGGCATTTGCAAAGGAAAATGTTATCAATGAAGCTTTTATAGTTGGACAGTTTTCAGAAACTGAAGATATAACAGATTTGCTTCTGAGTATGGGTATATCTATTCATATGGAGATTAATGGAAGTATAGGCGGTCTTTCTAATGTTAATGTTGAAAGATATGGTGATTATACTATGTTGAACTCCAGCATAAGCAGTGGAACCACAGGGGAATTTCTGATTAAGAGAATCATTGATATAATAGTTGCAATTATAGGCCTGATATTTACCGGAATATTTTTTATAATACTCGCTCCGATTATTAAGAAACAGTCTCCGGGACCTGTGTTCTTCTCTCAGGACAGAGTGGGAAAGAACGGAAATATATTCCGGATATATAAGTTCCGTTCCATGTATATGGATGCAGAGGAACGTAAGAAGGAACTTATGGCACAGAATGAGATGCAAGGACTCATGTTCAAGATGGAGAACGATCCCCGTATCATGCCTATAGGTAAGTTTATTCGTAAGACGAGTATAGATGAGTTTCCACAGTTCTGGAATATACTTAAGGGTGATATGTCTCTGGTGGGAACACGTCCTCCTACAGTTGATGAATATAAACAGTATGCGCCTCATCATCTGAGTCGTCTGGCTATCAAACCGGGGCTTACCGGAATGTGGCAGGTATCCGGAAGGTCAGATATAACCGACTTTGAAGAGGTGGTAAAACTGGATAATGAATATATAAGAAACTTCTCACTGCTTCTTGATATAAAGATTATACTCAGGACATTTGGAGTGGTTTTGGGAATGAAGGGCTCCTCGTGATGAACGAGAGCCCATTTATTTTGCTTGATAATTCGTATAATAGGATTAATTACAAAACAAGAATGTTTTGATTGATGTTTTCTTCTTATGATGCTATCCTTTCGGTAGCAGGAAGTCCCCATGACAGGGTGGTAGCCTTTTGAACTTGGTTCGCATTTAATAGCATTGCTTGCTTTTCTTAGAGAAAAGAAGCAAAATAAAATGCCTCTCCTGTCTGCCAACGGGAGAGGCGGCTCTTTAAGAGCATAAACCCATCTCGGGAGCATCCACTTTGGAGTGGGTGCTATCCTATCTACAATATAGCATTGACTTTGTCGTAATACAATATTTTTTGCTATATTCGCAAATCCTAATTGTTGATGATGTCTTATAAGTATAAGCAAATTTGCCACATTGTTTAACTATTAATATGGTAGTATAATTATGTTCGTACGTGAATTCATATTTTGAAGACTATTATCTGGTTTTTATAAAAGTGTTAAGGAGGTTACTATGGACAATAAAGCAATGTACAAGCTGTCATATGGACTTTTTGTTCTTACGGCAAAGGTGGGGGATAAGCAGAATGGATGTATAACCAATACAGCCATACAGGTTACAACTGATCCGAATCAGATAGCATTTGCGGTAAATAAAGCGAACTATACACATGATATGCTCATGGAATCAAAGGTTTTTAATATTTCTATTCTGAGTGAAGAAGCTGATTTTGAGGTATTCAAGAGATTTGGCTTCCAGTCCGGAAGGGATGTGGATAAGTTTGCTGATTATGGCATGGTTAATGCTGATGGCGTTAATGACAAATATGCCAAGGCGGCAAATGGTATCTATTTTATTAAAGATGGAACCAATGCATATATTTCCGGTGAGGTGACACATACTACAGATCTTGGTTCACATACTCTTTTTATCTGCAAGGTGACTGATATGGAGGTTCTGAGCGAGGCTTCGTCTACAACCTATGAATACTATCAGAAGAATATCAAGCCAAAGCCGGAAGCTGTTGGAACGACACCGGAGGGGAAGACAGTCTGGAGATGTAAGATATGTGGATATGAGTTTGAGGGAGAGGAGCTTCCTGAGGACTTCATCTGTCCATGGTGCAAGCATCCTGCAAGTGATTTTGAGAAGGTTGTAAAGTGATCCGGAATAGGCATAAGTTATAAATATAACGATAAAAAGCGGTTCCTGTTAAATGGTATAAAAGTTGTAAATAGTTGAACGATGTAGATATTGAAACTAGTATGGAAATGGTACTGAAACAAGTTAGGACAATTACATATATGTTGATATACTTTCTGATAGCGATGTTTGCTGTCTGCAAAGCTACTCAGCCGATAAGTGTGGTATATGCTGAAGGGGAAGAAACGGGTGATTCATCTGGTTCTTCCTCTTCGGGTTATTCGGCGGAGCAGATTGCTGCAGCAAAGGCGTGGCTTTCGGCTCATGGGTATGCCCCAACTCGTGCGGGGGCAGCTCAGGCGTATCAGGACTACCTTGATGGTAAGCTGGATAATGATCCGGATGTAAGACGTTATAAGGGACTTGATAATAACGAAGGAGCCGGTTATGAAAATGATCCGGAGAAAGCTTCGGACGATTCTTCAAACGACTATGCCGATAGAGGCAATTCTGATGACGATGAGTATGATAATGCAGAAATCGATGGAGGACCTGATGGTTCGGAGACTGTAGCCATCCTCATAGAAGGCGGTGACGTCGGGCTGGATGATGAACAGAGTGAGGAGAGTCTGTTTGAGGATAAACTGGCTGAATCTCAAAATGAACTATTACTTCCGCAGAATAACGAAAATGTATATCTGGTTTATATTGAAGATACAGAAGCTCATCATGATAACAATGTTATATTTCACGTTATAATCATTATTTCCGCTGTTATGGTGCTGCTATCCGTGGTTATTCTAATAAGAGCCAGGATATCAGACACTGGAAAACAGGAGAAACTATATTGGCAGAGATAAAACAGAAATCAATCAAGAAAAACTTTATAATGAATGCTATACTTACTATGTCGGCATTTATATTTCCTCTTATTACATTTCCGTATGTATCAAGAGTTGTAGGTCCGACAGGTAATGGCGCGGTTAAGTTTGCGACTTCCATCGTTTCATACTTTGCCATGGTGGCTCAGCTTGGAATTCCGACCTATGGTATCAGAGTGTGTGCCAGGGTAAGAGATGACAAAAAGAAGCTGAGTCAGACGGTGCATGAGCTTCTGACCATTAATCTTATAATGAGTCTGATGGTTTATGTACTGTTCTTTATAAGCCTGTTTTTGATTCCGAGGTTTCATAAGGACAGGGTGTTAATGATTATCATAAGCTCTACCATCCTTTTCAATCTGATTGGAGTAGAGTATCTGTACAAGGCGCTTGAGCAATATACATATATAACTATAAGGTCGATAGTTTTTAAGGCTATAAGCGTTATAGCTATGTTTCTGCTGGTTAAGTCTCCTGATGACTATGTGATGTATGGTGTTATATCCATCTTTGCGGCATCTGCATCAAATGTTCTTAATTATATACATGCACGTAAGCTGATATATATGGGAGCGGCTTATAGGCGGGAGGTTATGAAGGCTTCAGATAGGAGGCTTAATATTTCTGAAGGTGTATCTGACGGTAATGCGACCGAGGACGCAGAAAATTTGCTGGAATCGGCAACTGGTTATCGCCAGCACCTTAAACCTATTCTGGTATTCTTTGCTATGTCCTGCGCAACGACCATATATCTGCATCTTGATACGGCAATGCTTGGTTTTATGAAAACGGAGGCGGATGTCGGCTATTATGATGCAGCAGTCAAGATCAAATCTATATTGGTAAGCGTGGTTACTTCACTTGGAACGGTGCTTCTTCCACGTGCTTCTTATTACATAGAACATGGTGAGTATGAGGAGTTTGGTAAGATCACGACCAAGGCTTTGCATTTTGTATGTATCCTTGCTACTCCTCTTATGATTTATTTTATGTTTTTTGCAAAAGAAGGAGTGCTGCTGCTTTCTGGTTATGAATATCTTCCTGCGGTTCCTGCCATGGTAATAATCATGCCGACACTGCTTTTTATAGGAATATCAAATATAACCGGGATACAGATACTGGTACCAATGGGCAAAGAGAAGATAGTTCTCTATTCGGAGATTGCGGGTGCTATAGTCGATCTGATCCTTAATATGATATTTATTCCTACTATGAAGGCTGCCGGAGCGGCTCTTGGAACAGTTGTGGCGGAACTGGTAGTAACCATAGTTCAGTTATTCTTTATAATTCATGATAAAGAAGTAATGGACAGGGTAAGTGTTCCGGCTGCTCTGAAGAAGGTCAGATACTTTAAAACAGTGTTCGCTGTCGCTGTAGCATCCGCAGCGGCTGTTTGGGTAAAATGGATAAGCCTCGGCAACCTCGAATCGAAAGTGGAGGTGGCTTCATTTATTCGTCTGGCGATATCAGCTATCTGCTTCTTTGGGATATATCTTGTTTTGATGCTTATCATGAAGGACGAGATGATGAAAGAGGTAGTGAATACAGTTCTTAAAAAGGTTCCCGGATTAAAGAAATTGGCCAAATAGTATAAATGTAGATATAGGAGTCTTATGAAGTCAAAATCAGACAAGAGAATCTTATGGCTTGACAGTCTGAAAGGGATTGCCTGCCTTATCGTATTCTTTGCACATGTAATAGCCAGATACCCTGAAACAGTTGACTACTCTTATGGAGTGGGAAAGACAGGTGTCTGGCTGTTTATGGTGTCCAGTGGTTACCTACTTATGGTCACTGCGCCTAAGAAGTTAAGCTGGAAGTGGCTTCTGAGATATTATATAAATAAGCTGGTAAAGATATATCCGGGTATAATAATAGGGTGTCTGCTTCTATATAAGGCAGCTGTGATAACAGAAAAAAATGAAATATTTAAAGCGCTCCTCCTTATGTCAGGACCTGCACATCTATGGTATGTACCGGTGATAATGAAATTCTATCTGGTGGCTCCTCTTATTCTTTTACTGGATAAAAAGGTGGATAGTAAGCTTTCCAGGTTTTTAGGCTTTTCTGTACTACTTATTCTTCTTTCTGTTATATTTCCGTTTTATAAATATGTTCAGAACAGCATAGAGCTTAAATGGTATATGCCGGTATTCCTACTGGGGATTCTTTTATACTATATCCCAAGAAAAGAATGGAAGTATTCATTCATATGGGATATAATTATTTCTATATGTGTGGCTGTGATGGTTGTACTTATGCCATATTTCAGAGTTAGATGGCTTCATTTTGGAGAACCCGGTTTTTTGTATGATAAATATCTCCTGTTGGGCGGGCTATGGACTATTATATGTTTTTGCATGCTGCAGGGCTGTAGTTCAAAAAAATTACTGGATAAATGTAAGCCGCTCCATTGGTTTTCCGCATTTAATTATCCATTTTATATCATTCATTATCCGATTATCTATATCCTGCTCAGCATCTACGCATTTCCTCAGTGGGCAATGTTTATAGTTGCTTTTGCAGTTTCCATTATTTTATCTGTTATCTATTATTGGGTGATAGATAAGGGACTCGGATGGCTGATGGGTAAAGTATTAAAGAAAGAATAAAAGCTATGTCACAACTTGCTTTGGCACTGATATTCATACCGGTATATATTCTGATATATTATCTGGTAGGCGTAGCGGTGTCACGTATATTTAAATTCGAGAATAATCCTGTACATGAGATAGTATATGGTATGTTCGCATATGGCATACTGTTTTTCGTGTACGTACTTCCTCTTAAGTTTAAGCTTGTCCCAGTTACCACAATAGGTGTTATCTGGGCTGTTTTTGTTGTTATACTGTGTTTACTTATTGTTATATTACTTAGAAAATATATAGTTTCGGGAATAAGGGATTGGTTAAAAAGCCTTAGGGACAGAAAAATGAGCGTGATAGTGGTGAGCGTGTTTACGGCGATACTTACTATATTTGTTGAGTTCTTCGGGCGCCTTCCTAATGGTTTTAATCAGGTCTGGTTTGTAGGCTGGGTAAGTACAGGAGTTGTTAATAATGAACTTATGACACATGATACCGTCATGGGGACTGCTCTTGATAAGTTTAATAACGACAGATATCTATGTACATTTATGGATCATAGTGCTGTTGTCTGTAAGCTGACGGGAATGCATCCTATGGTTGAGGTAAGGACAGTTCTTACGGCTGTATTTATACTGGTTCAGTGTATTGTTGTCTGGGAATTAGCTAAGTATTTTGGAAATAAAGATGAGAAGAAAACTCTTGTTGCTTTCTTCGTGTACTGGATATTCAGAATACTTCTGGTTGGTTCTCAGCTCCTTCCGGGGTATTATACATTCTTTAGAACCTATGAGGGAAAAGGATTTGTAATGAATGCGCCTGTTCCGCTCATTGCGCTTTTACTTTGGAGGATGTATGACCATCCTGAAGATAAGACACTGATGTGGAAGGGCTGTTTAACTATGTTTGGAGCGATGACCTACTCACTTTCAATGATGTTCACGGCTCCCTTTATGCTGGCTTCGTATATACCGTTTATACTTGCAAGAAAAGATAAGAGGCTTATACGAAATATGTTTGCTATTGGAATTATTGTAGTTGTATTTTTTATGGTTTATTACCTGGGAAGAAGAGGAACTATTGACCTGACTATTCATAGAATGTGACAAGGTGCCTGTCCCCCTGTCACCTGGAGAGTTGATATGCATTTTGATCCGGAAATGTATCCTGGCACTAAGGTGTTCTGGGAAATGCTAAGAGTATATTGGCTTACTTTTTCTCCGACAGTTAAGATACTGTTAGGGGGATTTCTTCTGGTGCTTATCTGGTTTGCTGTAAAGGGTGATAAAAAAGAAAGGTTGTTCTTTGTGGTCAGTACATTTGTTCTTATAGCGGTTTGCCTTAATCCGTGGATGTGCAGATATCTGGTTGATAAATGGGGATTTTTTACCAGATATTTCAGATTGTTCTGGATTATACCGGTGTCAATGGGCTATTCTTTGGCGGGGCTGAAGCTGTATGGTTTATTATCTCGGAAGGGCAGATGGATATTTCAGGCGGTGCTGATTACACTTATGGTATTTGCAATAACTGAAGTGGTTCGTCAGACGGGATTTTCAGATATTTATACTGGTGGTGAAGAGAACACCGGTATGATTCCGGTAGATAATATTTACAAGGTTGAAGACGAATTAATAGAGGTCAGCAATATTATAGAGAAGGATTCCGGAAATCCTGAGGAAATGAAGCTTACTCTTTATAATAGAGACATATTTATAGAAATGAGAACCTATAATGCGGCTATTACTCCACTGGTTAGTTATGGCCGGTTCCCTGATTATAATTATAACGAGGTCAGGGATAATAATGATATGTGGGGATATATGTGCCTGTTCTTTACGGGTAAAACTGAAGGTGTAGATACTGATGCCATGAATGGGGATATCCTTAAAAATGCAATGGCAGCAAATGATTGTAAATATGTAATTCTTCCAAAGGATAATTCATATTATGATGTATGGGTGTCATCCTTTACTTCACTTGGAGATGCGGGCAGATATACTATCTTAAAAGTAAAATGATGATTTTATAGGGAAATGCAAAGCTTTGCGATAATATGATACAGTATAAGCTGATAAGGGGAGAAAACTGTAAGACCATGTCCGATAAGAAATCAAAAAAGGACAATCAAATAAGCAAGGGAGAACTGGTGTCCAGAATCATTCTGGCTCTTTTTGTGACGTCTGCTATGGTATATGGGTTATATACGCTTATTCATTATATGATTTATCAGCAGCACACGGTTGAAACTGATGCGGATTTCATGGAAAGGATATGGGACATCAAGGGTCATTTAAATGATGGGGAAACGGTTTCCACCATATTGGATAAGCATAATGGAATGCTTTGGACTGTAATTGTAGCATGGTGCTGCAATAATCTGAATGTACATCCGCTGGTTTTTTGCTATTCACAGCTTCCGGTTCTGTTTTTGATAGTTTTTGTAGTTGAATATATTTGTCTGTCACTAAGATTTATGGCTGTTCAGAAAAGAGGAGGATATTTCGTATTCGCAGGTACTTGTCTTTTTATGGCGCTGTTTTCTATGATTATATTTTTTGGAGGCTATTCTTCTCTCGCTATAGAGGGAGGGGTTATCCTGAATCCCTGGTATGGAAGGGTCGTGGCCGGAATACTTGGCACTCCGCCGGTAATATATTCGCTGCTTGGCATGGTAAGCAGGATACGGAAAATCTTCGAGGTAAGAGCTGAAAAGAAACGCACAGGCGCTTCTGACAATAAAGAAAAGAGCGGAGAAATAACTGATGATGAATCTGCTGAAGAGGGGCAGATGGTATCTGAAAAGGTAAGACCCTACAGATTTGAACGTACAGTTCTTCTCATATCGGATATATTCTTTTTATTAGTTGGAATTGTTATCTATATAGTTGCATTTTCTATAGAAGGCTGGAATGCAGTTGGCTCGCTTCCGGAAGAAACTGGGCTTACAGAGCTATATAAAGAATACTTTGAAGCAAACTGGATGTTGGTATTTGCCGTTATCTTTATAGTAATGGGTATGGTGTTCAAAGTGCGGGGAACATGGGCTGTTATATTTACCCTGATAATATGCACTATATTCATGATACCCCTTCCGGTAGGTCTCATCTTTGCTTTAGCCGGAACGCTCTTTGTTATGAGTGGGGATAAGCTTGGTATCTGGCAGATCGTAGCGTCGGTTATCATGGGTGGACTTGTAGTCGGAATGGGAATGCTCAGCGGGCGCCCGGTTACAAAATGTACAGAATTTAAAGATGTTGAAAACAGATTTCATATTTCAAGTGAGGCACTTGAGGTTTGTGAGGCATTTGGAAACAAGGGAAATGATGCCCGCATCGTGACAACAGAGGACTTTGTTGAGGACCTTAAGCTCTATGATCCCTGGATTAACTATACTGTTATGAGTGAGGAGACGGTATCAACCTATGATTCCATGTTCCGTTTTGCAAGAATATTTGGCGATTATGTGGTGATTCCCCGTTATGGGGAGGATACAGAAGGCTCCGGACAAAGTGAGAATAATGAGTCATCTTCTGATAATGCTTCAAGTGTTGGGGTGCCGGATTCGGTTCTTATCAATATGGAGTTCTGCCTTGACGAGAAGCTTAAGTCTGCAAATATTTATCGCAGAACCAGATGGGTGGATGTTGGTCAGGGCTGGGCACATGAAGGTCTGGATGGAATGTATCTGAAGGAAGGCTGGTATTTGATTCAGGATGCCTTTTATCACATAAATGGTGGGAATACTATGGATACCGGCTGGATAACTATTGACGAAGAAACCTTCTATCTGGGAGATTCGGGTAAAATGAGTACTGGCTGGCAGGAAATAGATGGTAAATGGTACTATTTTCTGGATTCCGGCATAATGCTGAGTGATGTTACTGTGGATGGATATTATCTTGGCCCGGATGGAGCTTTGCAGGAAAACTAATCATTATTTAGGCAGGAATTATTATAATATGACTAAACGGCTGGACAATTACATAAAAATGCTCTTCATTATAATAGCTGCAGTACTGATCATTGGTCTGATACTGATAAATGCAAATATCAGCACAGGGCAGGAGGTAATCTCTTATAAATATGCAAATGAACTGGTATTTGGAAATGCAGTTGGGTATGAAGTGGAGGCTGATAAGTATAAGGCATCAGGTGATACAGATCATTATCTGACATACATTTTAGAGGATGGCAGCGAGGAGCTTCTAGTAATATATGATGAGCCTCCGGCAGAGGGTACGGAGATTACCGTATGGTGCATGACAAATGAGGGCGATGTACTTAAGGAATATACCGTTATTCAGGGAGGTTCTGAGACAGGAACAGTAGAGGAAGCCGGGACAGTATCAGAAAAAAGGACTGACCATGTATCTGCCGGGAGCAGATTCTTTCGTGTAACAGATATCCCTGAACATACAAAGCTTGTATCTCTTGGGATTGATGCGGACTTTTCTCTATATGCTGCAGTTTGTTCCAGGTCATATAGAAATGCTGCGTTGAAGCCGGTTATGGCTTCCATACTTATATTGATTCTTGCAGCAGTTGGATTTGTGTTTATAAAAAAGAGACTTCTGGAGAAAAAACTGGAAGCGCTGTATGATAATATATTTGCCACAGGAGACATATGGAAGTCTCGTTTTAAGAATATATTAAAATATGTGCTTATACTTTTAGGTTCCATACTTATATCATTTTTGGCGGTCTGGCTTTTGTCGTCTGCGGGGGTAACCTTTGCAGGTCTTAAATCTATAGGAGCCTTACCTTCCGGAATGCCGGCTGGAGGATTCCCTGTAAAGCTGAATATTAAAACTGTGGTACTTCTTGCGGTATTTATATATTCAGTATATATAATTGCAGAGGGCATTATACTGAAGGATAAGGATATTACGCCAAGAGCGGTTGCTATTATTCTTCTGGTAGGCTCGGCATTCTGCTTCCTGGAGCCTGCGGGAAATGGCGTGAGCTGGGACGATGAGATTCATTATAAGAATTCCTCCAATTTATCACATATAGTTGACCATAGATGGTCGCTTGCAGATACAGAAATATATCACTATTATCAGAGTGTTGCTCTGGAAAGAACCTTATATACTGACTCCTCGGAAACCGATAATATTTACCGGCTTTTTAATTATCTGGACAGGGAGCATTATTTCAAATATTATGAGAAAACCGGAGTTGGAACAGTTTCATTTTCCTATATTCATATAGCTCTTGGTATGTGTCTTGCGAGGGGGCTGGGACTTCCCTTCACAGCCTGCATCATAACAGGCAGGTGGTTCAATCTGTTATTCCTTGTAGTTCTTGTATGGCTTACCATGAGGAAGCTGAAGTATGGACGTATAGTGGCGGTTCTCCTCATGATGATACCGACCAATATGTTTATGGCCACCAGTTTTTCTTATGACACCTGGCTTACGGCCCTTAGTATGTATGCCTTTGCCATCATATTTTCAGAGAGGATGGAACCGGACAAGGAAATGAAGACTGGTACCGGGATCATACTCCCTGTAGTTGCATTTGCTGCAACTATTGCAAAGCCTGTTTATTTTGTGCTTACCACTCCGGCGCTGTTTATACCTAAAGCAAAGTTTGGAAGTAAGAAGAAAATGCTTGGGTACTGGGCAGGAATCTTTGTGGCAGCCGTGCTTCCTTTTGTATTTGTAATGGTAAATAATGTATTAAATGCGGGCATGGGCGATACACGTGGTGGTTCAGATGTAAATGCGACTCTTCAGATACAATATATTCTGGGAAATAATCTTAAGTTTCTTAAAACTATAACTACATTCCTTGCCTGGTATCTGAATCCTGTTACCGGAGGAGAGTACTGGCAGAATAATGTAGGCTATAATGGCATGTTTGCAGGTGGAACCATAACTCTGCTGCTGGTGGTGCTTGGCGCACTTATTAATTATCAGGACAGTGGAAGAAAAACATTTCCGGTATGGTATAGACTTTGTGTGATACTCTTATATATTGGCGTAGGTGCTATATGTGCAGTTTCTATGTATATCTCTTATACCGGAGTAGGTGCTGATTATGTTGCCGGATGTCAGGGAAGATATCTGTTCCCTGTACTTTTCCCAACGCTATATGTACTTACCAGGATACCCATTAAGAAAGAACTGGTTAAACCGGGTATTCTTAGGGTTTGTAATTCCTGCCTTCTTGCGGGGATGATGCTCATAAATCTGTTATGTCTCTGGTCCGGCTGTGTGGGATATTATTAGAATATTACTTGGCTTGGTGGTTTTATGAAAGTTGTTAAGAAAGTTGTCACGATAATTGCAAAGATTCTATTCTGGATATTAATAACAGTCGGGATTGTGCTGATCGCATCCTTCAATTGGCTGCTTAATTCCTGGTCAGAGATGACCATAGAGGAGCTGGTATATCATCTGACGGTTCCTCTTGAGGGAACTAATTCGGATATGGTAAAGGAATATATCCTAAGATATGGAATATGGGAGCTTCTGGTGCTTATTCTTCTGATAGTAGCGTGCATACTGATCAGAAAGATATTACTTCCGAAGTGGAAGCATGTAACTAAGCTGTTCTATATAATAACATTGCTGGTGGTGCTGGTAGCCGGTGTACTGACTTTTTTCAAGATTGATAAGGAGATGGGCGTAAGGGAATATGTGAAGGGCCAGATTATAGGTTCCAGCTTCATCAAAGATAATTATGTCAGTCCATCAGATGTGGAATTAAAGTTTCCTGAGCAGAAGAAGAATCTTATCTATCTTTATCTGGAGTCAATGGAGACTACATTTACCAATATAGAAAATGGAGGATCATTTCAGCAGAATATTATTCCTGAGCTGGTGGATATTTCCAGGGAGGGAGATAACTTTTCCGGTAAATACAGTGAGCTGAATGGTGGGATATCCCTCTATGGCTCCACCTGGACTATGGGAGCCATGTTCGCGGCTTCAACGGGTCTTCCTCTTAAGATAGGTGGCGTAAATGCAAATTATATAATGGCGCAGGATAGTTTATATCCTTCAGTTATCGGTATCGGTGATATACTGGAGCAGGAGGGGTATCAAAATGAACTTCTGCTGGGTTCAAATGCTACCTTTGGTGGTCGTAGAACCTTTTATTCAAGTCATGGTGATTATTTTATGTATGACTATGAATACGCAAAAAGCTCCGGTGCTATTCCTGAGGACTATAAGGTGTTCTGGGGCTATGAGGATACGAAGCTTTTTGAATTTGCCAAGTCTGAGCTTACCAGACTAAGTAAGGAGGAGAAGCCCTTCAATCTGACAATGCTTACAGCAGATACACATTTTGAGGATGGGTACTGGTGTGAAAAATGTGAGCCAACCTATTATGGTGGTGACCAGTATTCTAATGTAATGGCATGTTCCAGCAGGCAGGTAGGAGAGTTTATAGACTGGATACAGGAACAGGATTTTTATGAGAATACAGTTATAGTAATTAGTGGAGATCATCCTACTATGGATAAGGATTTTTGTCTGACTGTTCCTGAAGATTATCAGAGAAAAGTGCTGACCTCAGTACTCAATTCTTCTGTAGAACCGGAGGATGCAGAAGCCTGGCGTTATTACTCTACGATGGATATGTTCCCAACTACTCTTGCGGCTATGGGTGTTGAGATATCGGGAAACCATCTGGGGTTGGGAGTGAATCTGTATTCCGATGAACAGACCCTTGTTGAAAAATACGGTGTAGAGTATTGTGACAGTGAGATGGAGAAAAAGTCAGAGTTTATGGACTCTCTGAATGTCATAGAGGTAAGTGATGATCTGATTAGATTTATAGGTTCTGAAGCTGTTATAACTCCTATAGATGAAGAGGACGGACTAAGGGTGGAATTCAAAGCCTATGCGGAGTTTTCTGAGATGAGCGACTTCAAGAATCTGGAAGCCAGAATATGGACTAAAGAGGCTTATAAGAAGGGGGAGGATATGGCTTCCCGTGGAGAATATATTACTGTCACACTGGATGGGTATCAGAAGGGGGAGGATCTGTATTATAATAGTAAATATCCGGAGGATCTGAGCGCTGATGATATTGCGGTTGAGGTTTATGTTGTATGGGATGATGGCAGCGAAAATCTGATCAAAACATATGCAGGGGAATAACAGGTTCCATAATTATAAGTCGTGTAACAATCATTAGAATAAGTATGATAGATAGAAGGCAGTGTATTATATGAAGAAAAAACATTTGGTAATAATTCCTGCTTATAATGAGGAAGGAAATATAGTTAATACAGTAATGGATGTAAAGGAAAATGCTCCGGAATTTGATTATCTGGTAATAAATGACTGCTCCAAAGATGATACCCTAGAGATACTGAAGGAGAATCATTTTAAGTATGTAAACCTTCCTATTAACCTTGGGATAGGAGGAGCGGTTCAGACCGGATACAGGTATGCTTATTATCATGGCTATGAGACGGCTGTTCAGATAGATGGAGATGGACAGCATGATGCGGCTTATCTTGGAAAGCTTCTCAGAACACTGGAAGGCTCAGGCGTTGATATGGTGATTGGTTCCAGGTTTATAGAAAACGAAGGGTTTCAGTCATCAAAGCTGAGACGCGTTGGAATCAGATATTTTACGAGACTGATTAAGCTTTTGACAGGGCAGGAGATTACAGATCCTACCTCCGGTATGAGAATGGTAAACCGCAGATTAATGAAGGAATTTGCAAATGAATATCCTAAGGACTATCCGGAACCGGAAAGTGTTGTTACAGCTATTAAGAGGAACTACAGGGTGAGTGAGATTCCTGTGCAGATGAGAAGCAGGGCAGAGGGTGAATCCTCGATCAATGCAGGAAAGAGTATCTACTATATGATCAAAGTAAGCCTTGCTGTTATTGTGGCCGCAATTATGAAATGATTGTGAGGTGAATTGAATGCTGGATAATAATATTGTGATACAAAGGGTTTCGCATAAAATTGTCAGTAAAGTTAATGAAAACCTTGGCAATATAATAAAACGAATTATACTATATGGGTCATGTGCAAGAGGAGACTTTTCAATCGATTCGGATATTGATGTAATGCTTCTTCTTGATTGTCCCCATGATGAATTATCAAAATATAGAAGGATGACTTCTTCAATTGCCAGTGAGATTAGTCTTGATGAAAATGTTGAAGTATCGCTTTTACTTGAAGATATTTATACTTTTGATAAATGGCTTGATACCATAGTCTTTTATCAAAATGTTGAGCGAGAAGGGATAGTGTTATATGAGTGAAGATAACAGAATAGAATTATCAAAGTATAGATTTGAAAAATCTGAGGAATGTCTCAGGTCTGCCAAAGCCCTAAAAGAAATTGAAGATTAAGATATGGGGAAATATAAGAATATATAAAAAAGAGAAGGAGAGGTCTGGATGTCTCCAAGATTACAGATAATAATTATAGTATGTATGATGTTGGCAATCTTTTATATTGCCAGACGTGTTGCCCAGAGGAGGCTTGATTTCAGGTTTGGAATATTCTGGAGTCTGGTTGTTATAGGAATCATGGTATTTGCTATATGGCCGGGACTCCTTCTTAAGGTATCACTTCTTCTGGGAATATATGATCCTGTTAATATGCTTTCGTTCGTGGGACTCATACTTGCGATTTTTGCAATCTTTTCCCTTATGATGGAGGTTACGAAGCAGGGGGAGCAGATTAAGAAGCTGACTCAGGAGCTGGCTATTCTTAGAAGAGATACAAACAGGAAAAAGAAAAAAGCAGGCGAGCTGCGTGAAGCTTCAGAGGAAGTGACCAGAGCGAAGAACTCTAATCAGAACTAAATGACTAATTATAGGTTTAAGGTATATTTTCGGTTATGAATAAAAAGACGGATGATAAATTAAAAAAATATATAATCGGAGGTCATAAGCCTCAGCATACCTTTGTAATATGTGCTTATAAGGAGAGTCCATATCTGGAGGAATGTATAGAGTCTCTTGAGAATCAGTCTGTAGGCTCGAAGATTATTATGGTTACATCTACGCCGTGTGAATATATAAGTGAAATGGCGGAGAAGCACGGAATAAAGCTTTATATCAATGAGGGAGAGGGTGGCATAACTCAGGACTGGAACTTTGGGCTTGGATGTGTCAGAACCAGGCTTGCGACTATTGCCCATCAGGATGATGTATATGCTGAAAAATATACAGAGGAATTCTTAAATGCACTTCGGGGTTCAAAGAAACCACTCATTATCTTTTCGGATTATGGTGAGATACGTGATGGTGCGCGGACTACCGATGTTGAGATGCTGAAATTAAAAAGGATAATGCTGCTGCCTTTAGTTCCCCGAATAGCTCGTGGAAGCAGGTTTCTGCGCAGGCGTGTACTATCGATGGGAGATCCTATATGCTGTCCTTCAGTCATGTATGCCATGAAGAATCTGGAACAGCCGATCTTTCATAATCATTTTGTATGCTGCGAGGACTGGGAAGCGTGGGAGAAGCTGTCCAGGCTGAAGGGGGATTTTATATATATACCGAAGTCCCTTATGTTCCATAGGATTCATGAAGAGTCAACCACCACCAAGACTCTGGAAGCAGGTGGTCGAATCTTAGAGAATTACGAAATGTTCCGTAAATTCTGGCCTGCTCCGATAGCGAAGCTCATTAACAGATTTTACACAAAGTCAGAGGATTCAAATGAGCTGTAAAATAGAAACAGAAATGAAATGGATATAAGTATGGAAAAACGTGGCAAGGTTACGGTAATAGTTCCGTTTTATAACGTGGAAAAATATATAGGACAGTGTCTCAGCAGTCTGCAGAAGCAGGACTATCCGGACTATGATGTGATACTCATAGATGATAAAAGCCCTGACCAGAGTAAGCTTGTTGTGGAGAGGTATGTAGAACGGTATCCGGACAGGTTCAGGCTGATAATAAATGAAGAAAATCTGGGGCAGGGCAGAAGCCGTATGAAGGCTGTAAAGCTTACCGATGCAGAGTATGTGATGTTTGTGGATAGTGATGATTATGTGGCGCCGGACTATATAAGTACATTTGTCAGGGCGGCTGGCGGTTATGATATGGTAATTGCCGGACATACCAGAGATATCCGGGGAAGTCTCAGAAAGGTCAGCGTGGCGGACAGCTTTTTTACGATTCTCCTCTATCCTGTTGCCTGCTGTAAGCTGTATCGCAGGGACTTTATGATCAGAAACGGGATTGATTTTTCTGACAGCAGGAAGGGCGAGGATATATATTTTTCTCTGGCAGCATTTTATAGCAGACCTCGTTTTAAGGTGATCAGATACTATGGCTATTATTACAGGCTGAATCCTGCCTCGACCACGAGAAGTATGAATTATGAAAATGAATTCGAGCAGATAGTTAAGTCTATGTTTGACAGGTTCAGAGAAAAATACGATACAGCAAAGATGAATAAGAGGATGAGGCAGGCGGTTGAATATACGTATCTCGCCAATATGGTAAATGCGCTTGTGGTTTATGGTCATGGTTCAAAGCCTGCTGCGATGAAGAAAAAGCTGGAACTGATTAACCGTGATATAGAGGAGCATTATCCGGAGCTGATGAAGAATCCCTATTTGGGCTTTCTGAAACCCTCCGGTGTAAGTCTGAAGATAAGACTTGGAGTCGGGGCTTACTACTTATGTCGGAGATTCGGGCTTGATAAGGCACTGTTTTATCTTATATCGCTGATATGATATATCATAATTGTCTTTGAATACATGCTTTCGCGTCAATATGATAGTCATATCTGCATGACCTGAACTGATACAAATAATCTTAAAGCTATATAGAGTTGGAGGATGACTATGAAATATACATCGGAATATCTTGAGGATGTGAATAAAGTATTGAAAAATGTACCTTCTCCGGAGGAAATGCGTGGAAAGAGTGTACTTATAACCGGCGCGACCGGTCTTATATGTTCGGCTGTAGCGGATCTTCTCCTTTCTCTCAACAAGGAGCAGGGATATGGAATGACTCTTTACTTTGCCGGACGTGACGAGAAGAGAGTTGCAGAGAGATATGAGGAGAGGGCGGTTCAGTCCTCTAAAGGTGTCGGGGGAGACTATACATTTGTTCAGTATGATGCGACTGAGGGGAAGATACCACCGCTTCATGTGGATTATATTATTCATGGAGCAAGCAACGCAGATCCAAAGAGAATAATGGCAGAGCCGGTTGAAACCATGCTGGCAAATATTCATGGAATTACAGGACTTATGTCATCAGTTGACAAGTCTTCACTTGGCAGACTTTTATACATTTCCTCAAGTGAAGTATATGGAGTGAATGAAACCTTTGAACCATATAGTGAAGATCAGCTTGGATATGTGGATATATTAAACCCGCGTTCCTGTTATCCCAGCTCAAAGAGGGCGGCAGAAACTCTATGCGTGGCTTATGCAGAGGAATATGGCATAGATACTGTGATGGTTCGTCCGGGACATATATATGGTCCGACGGTGAAACCATCAGACAGCAGGGTTAGTGCGGATTTCTCATTTAAAGCTGCAAGAGGTGAAGAGATAATCATGAAGAGCAAGGGAGAACAGCTCAGATCCTATACTCATGTGCTGGACTGCGCATCTGCTATACTTGCTGTTCTTATAAAGGGAGAGAATAAAGAGGCTTATAATATCTCCGCTCCTATAGCTATAGTTACCATAAAGGAGATGGCAGAAGCATTTGCTGCAGCGGGAGGGGTAAAGATAACCTTTGATGTACCGACAGAGAGTGAGGCAAGGTCGTATAACAAGATGCCATGTTCAGCGCTAAGGTCCGATAAGCTGGAGGCACTTGGCTGGAAAGCCGAGTTCGATATGAAAACAGGTGCCGAGAGAACTGTTACAGAGCTGAAGCAGATGTACTAATGAAACTGTGATAGTTGAAAAGGAAACGGTTTTGTGAAGCTTTGATTTATAAGTAATATGGTGTAATTATCAATTTATTTATAGAGGAATGATAATATGTCAGAAAAAAAACAGGGTTTTTTCTTTGAAAGAGTAAGAAGTGATGCAAGTGGAAGAAGAAGGCTTGTTATCCAGGGCTATGCTGTAGATGGCTATCTGGATACGATGAAACCCAGGGCGGCTGTATTTGTTGGAGGACGTCCTGTTAAGGCGCTTCCCTGTACTATTCAATCTACCAAGCTTCCTCTTATGCAGATGAAGAGAAGAAATGGAGAGACTATATCACATTATGGAACGATATATGTAGATATGACGGCTCTTACTGAAGAAAGACTGCAGAAGTATGGAAATAATGCGAAGCTGGTGGTTGTAGGCGAGGTAATCCCTATTGATTTTTCCAGGGAATTCCATGCCATAGAGAGTACCGGAGTAAATGATCCGGCTGCTGAGGAAAGCGTTGAAAGTGATGATAATGAAAAAACTTTAGAAAACTCCAGAAAAGTATATAGAGAAATACTCTATAAGGATTCCATGAAAAAAGTCCTGAAGGAGCTTTCACTTTATAACATGAGTATTGATCTGGCTTATGTTGAAGATGGTAAGACGATTATCAGTGGCTGGATGGATAGCGGGGAAGATACTATTATCAAAGTTAAGAAGCCTGAAAGGAAAGATAAAAATGCTCCGGCTGATAAGTCACAACAGTATCTTAAATATAGTATAAAGTTCAGCGAACGCGAAGATGTATCAGCTATATTTCCGGAGTTTTCTGATGAGATGAAGCCCGGCTTTGAGCTTATAGTTGAAGGAGAGCATAAGCGGCTCAATCTGATACTGAAAAAGGGAGACCGCTTCATATTTAAAAGAGCCCATACCAGTAACAGCAGTGATGTATTTTCAAAGGTAAATGTTATATCCCGTTATCAGGAAAAGTTGGTCAGGAATCTGAACACCTATGGTGTAAGAGAAACCATTTCCAAAATCAAGGTACACATGTCTCCGTCTTACATTAATCTGAACAGAAATTATGATAAATGGATTCGCAGTATATCTCCGGGTAAGCTGGAGCTGGAGAAACAGAAGGTGCTGCAGGCTGACTTTAAATACCGTCCCCTTCTCAGCGTTCTGGTTCCGCTGTATGAAACTGATGAGCAGTTTCTGAAAGAGCTGATCGACTCTATCACAGCCCAGACCTATCCAAACTGGGAGTTGTGCTTCTCGGATGGAAGCCGGGATAGTGACAGACTTAGTAAAATAATAGGAAGATATTCCAGGGAAGACAGACGTATCAGATATGTGGCAGAGTTGCCGGGACCGCTTGGAATATCATCAAATACGAATCAGGCATTTTCTATCGCAAAGGGAGACTTTATCGTACTGGGTGATCATGATGATCTGTTTACTCCGGATGCTTTTTATGAGGCAGTCAGGGCGATGAACCGGAATCTGGTAGAAAGACCGGCAGATCGAAGTAAGTTAGCAGCTGTAGAACGAAAAAAGTCAGAAGCTGCTGATCAAAGTAAGTCAGAAGCTGCAGATATAAAGAAGGGTGAAATAAAATCTGAGCAGATCGATGAAACTGAGTTCGACACTGAGGTTGATGTTATCTACACAGATGAAGATAAGACAAATGCCGATGCAAAGAAAAGATTTGAACCGAACATCAAGCCTGATTTTAACATAGAGCTGCTGGAGAGCTGTAATTATATTACTCATATGTTTGTTGCCAGAAAGAGTCTGGTGGATGAGGTCGGACTTTTTGATGATGCCTATAATGGTGCGCAGGATTATGACTTTATTCTAAGGTGTACTGAGAAGGCTCGTAAGATAGTTCATGTTCCGATGATAGTATATAGCTGGCGTATAAATGATACTTCAACCGCCGGCAATCCTGCTGCCAAGATGTATGCTTATGATGCAGGGGTAAATGCGCTTCAGGCTCATTTTGAAAGACTTGGTATAGAGGCGAAGGCTGAGATAAGTGATCATCTTGGATTTTATCACAGCACTTATCCGGTACCAGAACATGCTGTGGTCTATGTGGCAGTTATGGATGCTGATGATAATGAGAAATATGAAAGAACTGTCAGATCGATAGAAGAGAAGTCGAGCTTTAAAAATATTTCCTTCCTGCGTATAAGAGGAGAGGAGCATGGCTATAATTTTGCCAGAGAGATGAACTATGCTGCGATGCTTATCTCTGGTCAGACTAAAGAGGCTGATGATACATTTATCTGTTTTATACAGTCCGGAATTACCATGATGGGCGAAAATGGAATCACAGGTATGCTTTCATATCTGAATGCCAGACCATATGTTTCGGCAATAGGAGGTAAGGTGTTCTCGCTTGATGGTACATTTGCCCATGCCGGCGTTATAATAGACTTTGGCAGTATAGAGGGCTGGATGTATGCTAAAAAAAGTAAGTTTGATGACCAGTATTATAATTACTGCGCATATACAGCACTGCGTCGGGGCGTAACACTTTTCAGACTCAGAGATCTTCAGAAATATGGACATTTGAATGAAAGATATACCGGTGAGCAGTCTCTGGTTGAATATACCTATGAGATGACAAGGGATGGCAGAACGGTTGTCTATGATGCCGGGGCGGAATTTTTGTTGAAGCCTGACAGAGGAAAGGATGCAGATAACTCCTTTGAAACTATATCCAATAAGCTGAAGGAGTTTGGTGCATTTATGAAAGCACACAAGGAGATTTACAAAGAGGGAGATAAGTATTATAGTAACTCTATACGTAAGGAACTAAAATAACTAAAATGTGGTACTGATTCATGTCATGTAATCGCTGAACCTTTTTTGAAAAACTCTTGTTCAGCGATGACGGGGCTGCGCCTCATATAGATAAAATGAACAGACACAAAATATGAAAGGGGAATAGCATGAAGGGAATAATACTCGCCGGAGGCTCCGGCACCAGACTTTATCCACTTACCAAAGCAGTTTCTAAGCAGATGATGCCGGTTTATGATAAGCCGATGATATATTATCCGCTTTCAACTTTGATGCTTGCAGGAATCAGAGAGGTTCTTATCATTTCAACACCTAGAGATCTGCCTGCGTTCAGAGAGCTTTTTGGAACGGGTGAGCAGCTTGGAATGAGCTTCAGCTATGCAGTTCAGGAAGTGCCGAGAGGACTTGCAGATGCATTTATCATCGGAGAAGAATTTATAGGAAATGATAACGTTGCCCTTGTTCTGGGTGACAATATATTCTATGGTCAGAGCTTTTCGAAGGTTCTTAAGGCAGCGGCATCCAGAGAGAAGGGAGCTACTATCTTTGGCTACTATGTAAAGGATCCGAGAGAGTATGGAGTGGTTGAGTTTGATGAGAATGGTAAGGCACTTTCTATAGAGGAAAAGCCGGAGAATCCTAAGTCGAACTATGCTGTTCCGGGACTGTATTTCTATGATAATGATGTTGTTGAGATTGCTAAGAATGTTAAGCCTTCAGCCAGAGGTGAGATAGAGATTACTTCTATTAATAACGAGTATCTGAACCGTGGAACTCTGATGGTTGAAACACTGGGACGTGGTTTCGCATGGCTGGATACCGGTAATCATGATATGCTACTGGATGCTGCGGACTTTGTGGCTGCATTCCAGAAGAGACAGGGAATGTATATATCCTGTATAGAGGAGATTGCTTATAGAAGAGGCTTCATTACTAGGGAGCAGCTTCTTCAGTTGGCTGAACCACTCATGAAGACACATTATGGTCAGTATCTTGTAGATGTTGCAAATGGTCTGTAGGATGTACCGGTATTCCTGATATGAAATAATGCTGCTTTGTTCGGCGTTTTATAATAATGCAGGGAATATGTGTTATTAACAATTTTGTAAAGAATGTAATATTTTTGTAATGACAGGGTTGACATAATTTTGTCAACCCTTTATACTGTTTTATATTTTGGTTTACGTAAAATGTTGGCAATGAAAATATTGGCAATGAGAATATAGTATTTAGGATGGTAATCGATGAAAAGATCAGGTTTCAGAAAAAATATGTCACTGCTGCTTGGCTTGGTGCTCATGCTTGGCATAGTGGGCATAAGTACTGGAAAGGTTTCTGCAGATGAACCGGTAATTGCTTCTGAGGAAGGGGAACCGGTAGTAATAGTTCTGGATCCCGGACATGGTGGTACAGATACAGGAGCTGCATATACCTGGAATGGTGTTCAGTATATAGAGCGTGATATCAATCAGGCGATAGCGGATGCATGTAAGGCTGAGCTTGAGAAAAATGATCAGGTCAAGGTATATATGACGCGTTCATCAATATCAGAAGGTTTGCATGGAAGTATTGGTGATGATCTTGACTGGAGATGTGACTATGCGCATAGTGTAAATGCTGATATATTTGTAAGTCTTCACTGTAATTCTTCTGCAAGTGTGAATTCAAGGTCTGGTGCGGAAGTATATATATCTAATGCAAGCTATTGCAGTACGGCAAATACAGTTGCCAAGACAGTTGGAACATCCATAGGTAAGAAATTAAATGGTCTGGGAGTTTCCAACGGTGCGACATATACAAGATCCTCACAGAATGGCAGTACATATTCTGACGGCTCGATAGCAGATTATTATGCTGTTATTCGTGGCTGTAAAGAATACTATATCCCTGCTATGATCGTTGAACATTCCTATGTCAATAATAGCAGTGACTGTCTGAATTTCTTTGGTTCATGGGATATGATAGCCCAGCTCGGCGTTGCGGATGCCCAGGGAATACTTGAGAATCTGGAGCTGCTTAAGGCAAACAGGGTAAGCGTGGTTGTTTCTCCTACGGCTGAAAGCTCAGGCTGGCAGCAGAAGGGAAATAAGTGGGTTTACTACAATGAAAAGAAAGAGCTTCAGAAGGGCTTCTTTGAAGTAGATGGTTATTCGTACTATGCAGATGATTCAGGTTATGTTGCTACCGGATGGAAGCAGATAGATGGAACCTGGTACTGCTTTAATGAACGTGGTGCTATGCTGAGAAATGTATGGCAGAAGAATAATGGAAGCTGGTTCTGGCTTAAGGAGGATGGCAAGGTTGCTACAGGTCCATTCTGTATAGAGAATCAGTGGTATCTGTTTGGCAGTGATGGTGTCATGCTCACCGGCTGGCAGAAGCAGGATGGTAAATGGTACTACATGAATGCATCGGGAGCTATGTTTAGAAAGGCATGGTTCAATGGTGCCGGAATATGGTATTATCTGACAGAAGATGGAACCATGGCTACAGGTTATAAGTCAATCGGAGGAGTAGGCTACTGCTTTGATGATAATGGTGCCATGGCTACAGGCTGGATGAAATCCGGAAATGACTGGTACTATGCTCTCGGTTCAGGGGCTCTGCTTGTTGACACATGGTCCAGCATAAATGGAACCTGGTACTATTTCGGTGAAAATGGAAAGATGGCAACAGGTCTGACTGACTGTGGAGGAGGAATGTATTATTACCTCAACAGTAGCGGAGCGCTTCAATATGGATGGATATATGACGGTAAGAACTGGTACTACGGACTTGATTCCGGAGCAATTCTAAGAGCTACCTGGTTAAGAACCGGAAATGAATGGTATTACTTTAATGCAGACTGTACTATGGTTACCGGTCCTAAAAATGTTAATGGAACCATATACTGCTTCAATTCCAGCGGGCAGCTTCAGGCTGGTGGCTGGGTGGCTAGTGGTAAAGACTGGTACTATGCAAATGCTGACGGAAGCTGTTATAAATCACAGTGGCTGGATACTAATGGCGTAAAATACTATTTTGATGAAAATGGTAAGATGGTTACCGGCTCATTTGTCGATGGTGATACAGAGTATATATTTAATTCTGATGGCTCGCTGGCTTCTTCAAAGCCGGTTTCCAGAAAAGAAGAACAGGAAACCGAAAATAAGGCGGATAACAGTTCCCAGTCTGATGGAGACACTAAAGTAGCAGATGCTTCTATATATGAAGGCGTTGATCTTTCAAATGTGAATAGCCTATATAAGATTATGGGTACTTCTGAAAAGACTGTTGCCCAGATGGCGGCATGCTACAAGGCTCAGGGCTTTACATATCCTGCTGGAACGATGGAGGCAGGAGGAGCCAAGGATATAGAGACCTTTGCTCAGATAGTCGTTGAGGAGGCAGATGCTGAAGGTGTAAAGGCTGAAGTTGTATTTGCCCAGATTATGCATGAAACAGGATGGCTTCAGTTTGGTGGAGATGTTAAGGCTGAACAGTTCAATTTCTGTGGAATGGGAGCTTTTGGAAATGGAGAACCCGGTAACAGTTTTGCTGATGTTCGCGAGGGTGTTCGTGTAGAGGTTCAGCATCTCAAGGCTTATGCATCGACAGAGGCTCTCAAGAATACCTGTATTGATCCCAGATTCAAGTTTGTTGAACGTGGCGTATCACCTTATGTTGAGTATCTTGGTCAGAAGGAAAATCCATCTGGCAAGGGCTGGGCAACAAACGCGGGATATGGAATATACATAGTTAAGCTTATTAATTCAATGAAATAATATAAAAGGCAGAACCCGGACTTTATGAGTTCTGCCTTTTTTGTTGGTTATTAAGATATTCGATTAACTAAAACCTGTTATCATCCCTGACCTTCAGTTGAGTTTTCTTCAGGAGGGTCGACCATATATCCTTCTTCGTTGAAATAATAATACTTATTATCTATGATGTAACTAGTGTCTGAAGGATACCAGCCATTTGAATCCATGAAGTACCATCCCTTGTCATCCTGGTACCAGGCTCCGGTTATACCATCTTCTATTGTACCGCTACTATTTATATAGTATCCATCAACAAATCCATCAGTTACCATATAGGACCACCAGTAAGTGTAGGTTTGGTCATCCGATGTCCAGTCATCTGTACCAGACTCGAAATAGTACCAGGTTCCGTCAATCTCAGTCCATCCGGAAGGAACAGAACCATCTGAATATGTATATATCCACTTATCGTCCCATTCGCCCTTTTCTTCGTCCGTCCAATACCAGTTATAATACCATCCGCCGGTTGCAAGTGTGCCATCTTTCGTAAGATAATAATAATCCTGAACTGTATCAGTGAACATTACACCACTAATTTCTGAGAAGTAATACCAGCTTCCATCTACTTCAGTCCATCCGGTACTCACTTTTCCGTCAGGCTGAATATAGAGCCATCTGTCTGCCCATTCGCCTTTTTCTTCATCTGTCCAGATCCAGTCATTGTACCATCCGGTTTCTGATGTTATAGTTCCGTTTTCATCTATTTTATAACCATCTATTACTGCATCTGTTGCCATTACGTGTGAAGGTTTATAAAAGTAGTACCAGCTGCCATCTATCTCAGTCCAGCCTTCAGCAAGTGAACCGTCAGATGTTGCATATTTCCACTCGGATTTCCAATTTTGGCTTTTGCTATCGTTGCCCATCCATCCGTCATCAAACCATTCGTTTTTGGAAATGTAACCATCTGCATTAAATTTATAATACTTACCGTCAATCTGGATTGTTTCATAGTTTTTATCTTTTTTGATATATGATGGGGTTCCTGTCAGGTAGTATGTTCCATAGGCTATACCGTTTGAAGTGCCTGCATCTTCATCATAGTAATATCCTGTTGCACCATATCGGGTTCCCTTTGAGTCGGTAATCCAGTGGTATTTGGCTTTTTCCATTTTCAAGCGCTCTTCCCAGGAGATATCGGACATATCTTTTGTATATACATCTTTGGCGGCGAGTGACCATCCGGCATCTTTACTGTCCTGACCATCTAAGAAACCTTCGTATGCGTAGCCATCAGCATCAAAATATGTTGGTTCCTCATCAACTAGATACCAGCCATTTTTTAGCTGAGCGCCTGTCTTGGTATTCTTATATATCGATGCACCACTGCTTGTCCAGACACCGTGGTCTGAATTATGGTTCCAGTCCCAGTCCCATTCCCAGTCTGTCTTTTCAGTTTCTTCAGTTTCTTCATTCCACCAGTAGCTGTAATATGAGCCAATCTCGTCATCATAGCCGGATGAGTCTTCTGCATAAGCGCCTCCGGCAAAAGCACTAGTTCCAATTCCGAGGCTAAGAGCTACAGCTAAGCCTGCGGTAGTTAGTAGTTTAAAAAACCCTTTTCTCATATGTCCTCCCTATAAAATAAATACATTATGTCTTTGACTAACCCTGCCTTAATTCCTTGGAATCAATAGTCTTAGTAAAATGTTTCAGATAATACTAATTCATGGAACTAAGTGGACAACCCCAAAGCAACTACATTGTATCATTATGTGATATAAGTGTCAAAAGACAAAATTGTTTCTAATAATTAATACTTGAAATAATATCATTTCTTACTTATAATAATGCAAATTGCTCCGGTGAGGGGCGGTCAGGATGTCGTATGAGCGATTGAAGAGTTGTTAAGTGCATTAGCTTCTTATATATTGCTGGAACAGACATTTGACTTACAAATAGATACATTGAAGAGATGTGCAATTCATCTGACTATCACAGGGAGCGGAGGCCTGAGACTGAGAGCCACCAGCGGGTCATATAGATGAATGGGGCAGTAACAATCTTGGAGTATCTTCGTTTATAGCATAGCGTTAAATGCTATACTGTCACCTATCAGTAATGGCAGAATGATAGAGTTATAAATGCGGGTGGTACCGCGGTTAGTTACAGAAACTGATCGCCCCGGGGTGTTTTTTAAGCGCCCCGGGGCTTTTGTGACATGGGGACAGGCACCTTGTCACCAAAATGTGACATGGGGATAGGCACCTTGTCACATGGTATTGATAACAATTACAAAAAGATAATATAGAAAGGCAGTGACTTGGAAATGAAAAATATTTACAGAGACAAGACAATCGACAAGATGAGTGAGGCGGATGTAGGGGCAAATGTAAGACTTGCCGGATGGGTCGAGAATATCAGAGATCATGGTGGTGTGTCCTTCATAGATCTTCGTGATATGTATGGAGTGATGCAGGTGGTTCTTCGTGATACGACTCTTCTGGAGGGAATCACAAGAGAACAGGCTATATCAGTAGAGGGACTTGTGGAGCATCGTGATGAGGAGACCTACAATCCAAAGATTCCTACGGGAACCATCGAGATTGAAGCTCATTCCATAGATATACTTGGAAAGGTTTACAGCCAGCTTCCTTTTGAAATCATGACCTCCAAGGAGGTTCGTGAGGATGTACGTCTCAAGTACAGATATCTGGATCTTAGAAATGAAAAGGTCAAGGAAAATATTCTTTTCAGAAGTAAGGTTATCAGCTATATCAGAAGAAAGATGGAGGATATGGGATTTGTTGAGATTACAACACCGATTCTCTGTGCTTCATCACCTGAGGGAGCACGTGACTATATCGTTCCTTCCCGTCGTTACAAGGGCAAGTTCTATGCACTCCCACAGGCACCTCAGCAGTACAAGCAGTTGCTTATGGTTTCAGGATTTGATAAATATTTCCAGATAGCTCCATGCTTTAGAGATGAGGATGCAAGAGCAGACAGATCTCCTGGCGAGTTCTACCAGCTTGACTTTGAGATGAGCTTTGCAACCCAGGAGGATGTATTTAAGGTCGGTGAAGAGGTTCTGTCAGATGTGTTCGGAAGGTTTGCACCTGAAGGCTATACAGTGACACAGGCACCATTCCCTATTATCAGCTACAAGGAGTCCATGCTGAAATATGGTACTGATAAGCCTGATCTCAGAAATCCGCTGGAAATAATCGATCTCTCCGAGTTCTTCCAGAGATGTACATTTAAGCCTTTTCATGGAAAAACAGTTCGTGCCATAAATGTTCATGCTAAGCTGAGCAAGGGTCAGCATGAAAAGATGCTTAAGTTTGCCCAGGGAATCGGAATGGGTGGACTTGGTTATCTGGAGGTTCAAGCTGATGGCTCCTACAAGGGACCTATTGATAAGTTTATTCCGGATGATATGAAGGAAGAGCTTCGCAGTACAGCAGGACTTGAGGTTGGAGACACTATCTTCTTTATAGCAGATAAGGAGACAAATGCTGCTCTTTATGCAGGACAAATCAGAACTGAGCTTGGTAACAGACTGGATCTTCTGGAGAAGAATGCATATCGTTTCTGCTATATAAATGATTTCCCTATGTATGAGCTGGATGAGGAAACCAAACAGCCTGCATTTACACATAATCCATTTTCTATGCCGCAGGGTGGACTTGAGGCACTTGAAAAGGAGGATCCACTGGAGGTACTTGCTTACCAGTATGATATAGTTTGTAACGGAGTAGAGCTTTCCTCCGGTGCAGTTCGTAATCATGATATGCAGATCATGGAAAAGGCATTTGAGATAGCCGGTTACTCAAAGGAAGTTCTGGAGCAGAAGTTCGGGGCGCTTTATACAGCCTTCCAGTTTGGTGCACCTCCACATGCAGGAATGGCACCCGGAATCGACCGTATGATCATGCTTCTTAAGAATGAAGAGAACATTCGTGAGGTTATCGCATTCCCAATGAACGGAAACGGACAGGATCTTATGTGCGGAGCACCTGGGGATGTAACAGAGCTCCAGCTCAGAGAAACACATATAAAAGTAAGGGCTTGACAGCGAAGCGGTCAAGGCGGAGCCGGTTATGAGACTATCCGAATGAAGGGAGAACCAAATGCAGATAACAGATGAAACCATTGAATATGTAGGTATCCTTGCAAAGCTTGAACTCTCTGATGAAGAGAAAGAACAGTCTAAAAAAGATCTTTCCGACATGCTGGATTATGTAGGAAAGCTTAATGAACTGGATACATCAGATGTTCAGCCTATGTCACATACATTTCCTATCTCAAATGTTATGAGGGAGGATGTGGTTACTAATGGTGATGACAAGGAAAATATGCTGAAAAATGCACCTGAAAGTAATGAGGATGCATATGTTGTGCCAAATACTTTCTAGGTAATTATGATGATTTTGAATAGGATATATGTTTAGGTAATTATACACTTTACAAGTATAAATCGTGGTGCTATAGTTTATATAGGCAATAATAACGAAGGTGCAAAAACGTTAAGCCATACAGAAAAAGCCACGAGGTGCTAGCTCGTGGCTTTTTCTATTCCTATTTGTACAGAGGGAAGGCTTAACCCCTCAGGCTGACTACCTGTCATCTCTATCCAGCCATTTGCAGATATAATAGGCTACTATACTGCCAACGATAGAGAATATGAAGGTGCAAAAACTGTCCATACCGTCACCTCCTTCCTGTACCGGTATAGAGGTGGTAGTGACTATTAATTTTACCGTAAACATATTCCTTCGATTAATACTTAATGCATCTCGCTACGCTCGATGTATTACCCCTACTTCGTAGGGGCAGATGCTTCGCATCTGGTATTAAT
>OCVV010000169.1_pt1 | contig 29996 bp, 24 predicted proteins | sample 1539721 | NCBI WGS metagenome assembly OCVV01 (sample SAMN02144230, study PRJEB22623) | gut metagenome | biome: sheep rumen | host: Ovis aries | place: New Zealand | reverse complement strand
TCGCGGGATTGACCCGTAAGGGGAGGGTAATCGATACGATTTGGAGAGGAAGCCTCCGGATAATTGATAAAAAATTAAACAAATTCAAACAACTTCAAACAAACAAAAAGCGCATTTCGGTGCGCTTTTTGTGTGTCCAAATCGCTTTTTTTTCAAAAAAAATGCCCGAACGCTTGCATATATGCAAAAATTGTAGTAACTTTGCAGCGAAAAATAATAATCAAGCTATAAGACTAAAAGCAATCGTTCTTTTTTAGCCAAAAAAAGGGACGCAATACATTAGTTCAAATCATAAAACGATGAAGCAGGATATTAAACACAAAGCCAATGAAATGCCAAATGCGAATGATGCAGTTGGTGTCGGAAATCCTCAGCAGAAGTACTTTACCGCCGATGAGGCAATCGCTTTTCTTGAGCCGCGCATCCGCGCTATGTTCCAATGAAAGACGAAATAGTATTATATCAACCCAACGACCAACTATCAATAGAGGTCAAGTTGGAAAATGAAACTGTATGGCTCACACAACAACAGATGGCCATGCTGTTCAATACTACACGTAACAATATCACGCTGCATATTGGCAACATTTTCAAAGAAGGGGAGTTGGACAAAGATTCAGTATGTAAGGAATCCTTACTAACTGCCGCAGATGGGAAGGTATATAAGACTAATTTCTATAATTTAGATGTCATTATTTCAGTTGGTTATCGTGTCAAATCAATCGTTGGTACCAAGTTCCGCCAATGGGCAAATAGAGTAATTAAAGACTATATGCTCAAAGGATATGCAGTCAATCAGCGTTTACTATCTATGGAAGAACGGATAGACAAGAAGTTCCACACCATAGAAAACACTTTAGCCGACCATCAAGAAAAGATAGATTTCTTTGTCCGTACAAATGTACCGCCGGTAGAGCAAGTTTTCTTTGAAGGAGAGTTCTTTGCCGCTCGGGTGCTTTTGGAGAAATTGATTATGACAGCCAAGAAACGCGTGATAATCATAGATCCTTATGTGGATGCCGCTACGTTTGAGATGTTAGATGTGCGTGCTAAAGAAGTGACGGCGGATATCTATTCGGATAGCGAGTATAAATCTTTACGCGATATACACAACGCCTCTAAAGGAGTGCTGCCGGTAAATACGTATAAATGGTCCAAGCCCTCGCATGACCGATGGCTGATTATAGACGATAGTCTGTATCACTGCGGTCATTCACTCAAAGATATGGGAAAGAAACTATCCGCTATCATGCTTATGGGTACGACTCCAGATGCTGTATTGAAAGAAGTAAAATAACTTATCACTGACACCGACAGCGTAAAAAAGCGGTGAGAATAAAAACAAATTGGTAAATAGGCAAAATTTGAACGAATTATGATATACAGATTTACATTTTCGTGTGAAGAGGGCGATCCGAATTTCCGCCGTGTGTTTGAGGCGGATGCAGACGCCACGTTTTTAGATTTACATAACGCTATTCTGAAATCCGTTAACTACCCGGATGACCAGATGACCTCTTTCTTCCTTTGCAACGACGAATGGGAGAAAGGGCAGGAAGTGACCCTCGTGGAGATGGAGTCGAACTTCGAATACGACAACATGGTGATGAATGAGACCCATCTGAGCGACCTCATTAAGGAGCAGGGCCAGCGTCTGATCTATGTGTTCGACCCGATGTTCGAGCGCTATTTCTTCGGCTCGCTCAAAGAGATCAAACCCGGCTCAATGAATGGCGTGGAGTGTGTGGAGAGTCGAGGCAAAGCACCCAAACAACTCAAATCCGAAGATCCTATGGCAGGGCTCGGAGCAAAAGGCGGAAACGATGATTTCATGTTCGACGATGAGTTCAAGGACGAATACGACCTGGGCGACATCGACATGGAAGGTTTCCAGGACCTCAGCTTCGATGATGGAACGATGTTTTGACAATTGACAATTCACAATTCTTAGCCCTAAAGGGCACGATTATTTGACACAGCCAAATTTTCATAATTTACAATACACAATTGACAATTGAGCAACCACCGATAACCAAGCGCAAAACCCTCGTTCTGCTCTTAGGCCCGACGGGGGTGGGAAAGACGGAACTGTCGCTACATGTGGCGGAACATTACGGCTGTCCGATCGTCAGTTGTGACAGCCGGCAGATCTTCCGCGGCATACCAATCGGTACGGCCGCTCCGACGGCGGACGAGTTGGCGCGCGTGAAACATTATTTCATCGCATCGCGCGAACCGGAGGAAGATTACAACGCCGGGCAATACGAACGCGATGCATTGGAGTTGTTGGAGGAACTTTTTAAGACACATGACGTAGTGGTCATGACCGGCGGCTCGATGCTTTACGCCGATGCCGTATGCAAGGGTTTGGACGATCTGCCCGCCGTGCCGGCAGAAATACGCGAAGAGGTCAAGCGTAATTATGAACAGGGAGGCTTAGCCTGGTTACAAAACGAAGTGCAACGTCTTGACCCCGACTATTGGAAGATCGTTGATCAGCAGAACCCCGCACGATTGATGCATTGCGTCGAATTGAGCCTTACCGCCGGCAAACCTTATAGTTCGCTGCTAACGAAAAGCAATTCACAATTCACAATGCACAATGCACAATTGGGTGTCCGTCCTTTCCGCATTGTGAAAGTGGCATTGGAGCGGCCGCGGGAGGAGTTGTACGACCGCATCAACCGCCGCGTGGAGCAGATGATCGCTGATGGGCTGGAGCAGGAAGCAAAAGCGGTCTATCCTAAGCGTCACTTGACATCGCTGCAAACGGTGGGGTATAGGGAAATGTTCGCGTATTTTGACGGAGAATACGACCTTGACCGCGCTATAGAACTGATTCAGCAAAACTCCCGACATTATGCCAAGCGGCAACTCACTTGGTTCAGACGGGACAAAGAAATACACTGGTTAAACGCCAATAACGCATATGAAAAGAACATACATATTATTGATGATCTTCTTGGCTCTTGTGGGCTGCAAAAAGAAGATTGAAGTGAATTTTCAGGCAACGCCTGCTTTGCCGCGTGCCGGTGAGGCCGTGACCTTCAAGAATGTCTCCTCCGGCGGTGAAGACTGGAGTTGGACGTTCGGTGATGGCGGTACATCGACGCTCAAATCGCCGACGCATACGTACAAAAAGCCCGGCGAGTATCTGGTGCGTCTGACCGTGGACAAGAAGAAATGGCTGACCCATTCTCTGAACATCACCGTGTCGGACACGGTACCGACGTTTACCTGCGACAACGATCTGTTTGTGGTCTATACCGACTATACGTTCAAGGCGCAGGTGTATAACCCCTATAACCTCAAACTGGAGTACCTCTGGAGCCTGCCCGGCGACGATGACTACGCCGTAGTGACCAGCAAATCCATGACCGAGAGCTCGATCACCCTCTATTTTACCGAAGAGGAGAAAAGAGCTCCGTTGGCTTTGCGTATCGTGATGGACGGAAAGGACACCACGGAGATCCTGCAGGAGTTCTATATCTATGACGTGCCGACGAACTCTATCCTGATGCGTACCGAGGATGGCGATTACCGCCAGAGCATTTTTGCACCGCGTTTTGCCGATCCTGTCGAAGACCCGACGGCAGAAACATTGCTGGATCTGGAACAGGATACCGCACAGTTCTATAACGGCAAGGAGTTTACCCTGAGCGAAATAGCCGAGGTCTTCCCGGGCATACAGGGCTTCCATATCAACAGCCGCAAGATCTACTATCGTCACAACGGCCTTTGGGTAGCCAATATAGACGGTGCGTACGCCGTGCAGATAGACTCGCTGCCATGCTCCGCCATGACCCTTGACCACACCGACAACCGCATCTACTGGGCGAACGAAAACGGAGTCTGGTACTTGCCCTTCATCGGCTCGGATAATAACCGATTTGTAACCACCCCGACTCGCCTCAACGCAATGGGTAACGTAACACGCATTGCCGAAGATCCCGAGAAGAAATAATTGATAATTAAATGCCAAAACAATCTACATTAAAATCACCGGATTTTATCTTTGAGACCTCATGGGAGGTCTGTAACCGTGTCGGCGGAATATACGCCGTATTAAGTACCCGTGCCGCCTCCATGCAGGAAGAGCATCCGGACCAGGTGATCTTCTTCGGTCCCGATTTCGGTGCGCATAGCAATACTTGGTTCCGGGAGGACAACTCGCTCCTCAAAGGCTGGAACGCCCCGGAGGATATACCTGTCCGTATCGGTCGTTGGGACGTACCGGGCAAACCGATAGCTGTTCTGCTCAAGTTCGACGCCATGTGGAGCCGCAAGAACGAGATATACGCATGGGCTTGGAATAAATTCCAAGTGCAGAGCCACGCCGCATACGGCGACTATGACGAATCCTGCCTCTTCGGCTATGCCGCCGGTATGGTGATGGAGAGCCTCTATAAATGGATCCTGGAAAAGGAGGATATCAGTCTTAACCCCTCCATGCGCGTACCGCAAGTGTGTGTGCACGCCAACGAATGGCAAACGGCATTCACGGTCTTCTATTTGCAGGACAAATGTCCGCAGATGGCTACGCTCTTCACCACGCATGCCACGGGTATTGGCCGTTCCATCGCCGGAAACGGCAAACCGCTCTACGACTATTTTGAGGCATACAACGGCGACCAGATGGCGCAGGAACTGAACATGGTCTCCAAACACTCCGTGGAGAAACAAGCGGCGCATTATGCCGACTGCTTTACAACCGTCAGCGACATCACCGCCCGTGAGTGCAAGCAGCTTCTTGACAAAGCTCCGGATATTGTCACCCCCAATGGTTTTGAACCTACTTTCGTACCGAAAGGCAAATCTTTTGACCAACACCGTGATGCGGCGCGAGAGGCGCTGCGCGAGGTAGCCGGCAGATTATTAGGCTGCGACGTGCCCAAGAACGCGCTCTTCGTCGGTATTTCCGGACGTCTGGAATGGAAAAACAAAGGTGTGGACGTCTTTGAGGAAGCGTTGGACAAGTTGGCGCAGAAGATCTTCCATAGCGATCAGCCCGAAAAAGAGGTAGTGGCATTCGTCATGATCCCTTATCTGGACAGGGCACCTGTGCGTAAAGGTAAGGTGAGTGAGGTCTATGTACCGTATTACCTCGACGGCAATGATCCGTTGTTCGGTAAGACCTATTACGATCTGCTCATCGGTTTGGACGTTACTGTCTTCCCGTCGTACTACGAGCCTTGGGGCTATACGCCGCTTGAGTCCTGTGCGTTCCATGTGCCGACCATCACTACCTCGCTGGCCGGATTCGGCGCATGGGCGGCTAAACAGAAAGACCAGTACGGCGTGATCGTAGTGGAGCGCAACGATTCGAACTTCAACGAAGTGGCGGAACGTATCGCTGATGATTTGCTGCGTTACGACCGTCTCTGCGGCGAAGACAAAGCGCGCGCACGGCAAGAAGCAGCGGCGGTGGCGAAAAAAGCCGACTGGAAACACTTCTTCAAATATTACCGCGAGGCGTACGACATTGCGCTCAAAAACAGAGACAAACGCTTCAATGAACTTCTGAACCCCCGTTTATTATGAGAAAATCCCTTGTCATAGCAGCTATGCTGTTCTCTACTGTTGTCTTTCGTCTGTCCACCGTTTCTGCTTGTACCAATTTCCTGGTCGGCAAAGCCGCTTCTACGGACGGAAGTACGATCATCTCTTATGCCGCCGATTCATACGGTATGTACGGTTTCCTGCATTTTGTGCCCGCAGCGGACCATGCGCCCGGCGCTATGCGCGAAATAAAAGACTGGGATACGGGTCGTCCGTTGGGATTCATTCCCCAGCCGGCGCACACGTATGCCGTAGTGGGTAACACCAACGAGCATCAAGTGACGATCGGTGAGACCACCTGGGGCGGACGTGAGGAACTGTGGGACACCGTGGGTATTGACTATGGCTCGCTGATCTACGTCACCCTCGAACGTGCCAAGACCGCCCGCGAGGCGATTGAGTGTATGGTCTCGCTGGTCAACGAATACGGCTATGCCTCCGAAGGAGAGTCGTTCTCCATCGGTGACCCTGACGAAGTGTGGATCATGGATCTGATCGGTAAGGGCAAAGGGCAGAAAGGCGCTAACTGGGTGGCTGTCCGCATCCCTGACAATGCCATTGCCGCGCATGCTAACCAAGCCCGTATCACCACCATCCCGCAAGGAAAAGCCAAACTGACCAAGGAGCAGAAACAGCTGCAAAAGAAACTGAACTGTATCTGCCACGGCGATTGGATGTACGACAAAGACCTCATTGCCTCCGCGAGAGCGAAAGGTTATTTCTCCAGTGCAGACAAAGATTTCTCTTTCCAAGCCGCCTTCAACCCATTCGATTTCAGTGGCCTGTATGTATGTGAGGCGCGCGTATGGTCGTTCTTTAACCATTTCGTCTCCGGCATGGACCGGTATCTCAACTATGCTACGGGCAAGACTTTCCGCGACACCAAAGGCCGGAACGAGGGCGAGCACATGCCGCTTTGGTTCGTGCCGGAGCGCAAAGTGTCGGTGCAGGATATCAAAGAGTGTATGCGTGACGAGTACAAAGGTACGCCGTTGGATATCACCCAGGGCACCGATGCGGGTCCGTGGAACAGCAAACTCCGTTACGGCGGTTTGGGCTTCAAGTGCGCGGTGAACGGAACGGACACGCTCCAATACTGGTATGAGCGCCCGACGGCTACCCAACAGACGGCATGGTCGTTCGTTTCCCAGATGCGTAGTTATAACCGGTACGGTATTTTCTGGTTCGGTGTGGACGATGCGGCATGCAGTTGTTATGTGCCGATGTATTCGTGCATCAACCATGTGCCCGAATGCTTTGCGGAAGGTAACGGCGACAGTTATACCTTCAGCCCCACCAGCGCATGGTGGACGTTCAACATGGTAGCTAACTGGGCATACACCAAGTACAGCCGCATGTACCCCCATATCCGCGAGACCCAGCAAGTATGGGACGATAAGTTCAATACCCAGATAGCGGGTGTGGACGATCAGGCATCGAGCCTCAACGACGAAGACGCGCGCGCGTTCCTTACTAATTACTCCTGCGCGCAGGCGGAGAACTTAGTGGCGGATTGGCAGAAACTATATACGTACCTCATCACCAAGTTTATTGACGGCCAGGAGCGCAAAGAAGAGAATGGTCAGTTCAAACGCAATGCTTATGGTAACAGTTGCGGACCGAACCGAATCGCTTTCCCGGATTCCTTCCTGCGCACTATCGCGCCGGAAATAACCCACGAGTAATATGAAATCATTCCGAATCACCCTTTGGGTATTGGGTTGCACGGCGCTTTTGGCGTCGTGTGCCCGTAATAACAAGACTACGATGAATTATCCTGCCAAAGGTATTGAACAAGCTGCGGCTCTCTGGACAGAACAAGATGGCACGCAAGAAGAGTTTGACCGGTTCGTAGAAGCTCATTACTGCAAGACCGACAGCGAACGGCTTGTGCTCTTTGAGTCCCTCAGCCGCATTCTGGAGCAAGTGAACCAGTCTGCGGACATGCTGACCGTTGAGTTGCTCAAACCGACTCAGCTGACCAATGCCGCAGAGCCGCAGATACCGGATTGGATCATGTCCGGTTATAGCCCCTTGGCGCATTTCTCCGATGATATGTTCGCCAATAAATTAGCCTTCCTCACGATCATCAATTTCCCCCATTACACCTTGGAGGAAAAGAATACCCTTGGTCGTCATTGGACACGCCGGCAATGGGCTTATGCCCGTATGGGGGATGTGTTCACTACCCGTGTGCCGGCGGAAATAAAAGCGCGCATTGCGCAGGCGTTGGCGGACGGCGAGAACTACATTGCCGACTACAATATCTATATGGGCAACTTGCGCACGGAGGACGGACGGCAATTATGGGACAATGACAAAGTGCTGCTCAGCCACTGGAACTTGCGCGACGAACTCAAAGCCCTCTATCAAGCCGACAACATGGAGACCCGCGGGCTGAACCGTGAGAAACAGGAAATGATCTACCGCGTGATGCAACGCATTGTAGATCAGTCTATTCCTGCTGAGGCTGTCAATAACTCCGACTTCGTTTGGAAGCCGTACAATGATCCCCGGGAGCATGCTCATGAGCCTTACACGCGTTATGAGCGGATCTTGGAAATAGCACAGGCATTTTTTGCCGAGGATGCGTATTGTCCGTCGATGAACACGGCTATTATCCGCAATTTCGAAGGCGATGTAGAGATCTCTGCAGCGGAATTGGACAGTCTTTTCCGTGTGTTGTTAGGCTCGGAGCAAGTGAAAAAAGTGGCTTTTGTTATCCGCGAGCGATTAGGCAGAGACTTGCGTCCGTATGATATATGGTACGACGGTTTCAAAGCTCGTGCCTCGATGAATGAAGATCTGCTGACCGCGCGGACGCGTCAATTGTACCCCGATGCGAATGCTTTTGCGGCAGACATGCCGCGTCTTCTGACGAGTATGGGTTTCCGCACGGAGGATGCACGCCGTATCGCGCAACATATTATTGTAGAGCCTGCTCGCGGATCAGGGCACGCGTGGCCTACTGTCGGACGCAAAGAGGAAGCGCGGCTTCGTACGCGTATTCCCGCAACAGGCATGGACTATAAGGGCTATAACATCGCCGTGCATGAGTTCGGGCATTGCGTAGAGGAAGTGCTGGACATGTATTTCATTGACCATTATATGCTATTCGGCGTGCCCAATACAGCTTATACCGAAGCGTCGGCATTCCTCTGGCAACAACGCGACCTCCAACTTCTGCCCAATTCACCGATGACAAATCACCAATCACCCATGAACCATGACGAAGTCTTCGATCAATTCTGGTCAATGTATGAGATCATGGGTGTCAGTCTGGTGGATATGGCGATGTGGAAATGGATCTATGCGCACCCAAAAGCTACGCCGAAAGAGCTCTGCGAAGCGACACAAACCATCGCCAAAGGGGTTTGGAATACCTATTTCGAGCCGGTCTTGGGCGAGCATGACTGTATTTTGTTAGGCATCTATAGCCACATGGTCAATTCGCCGATGTACCTGCCCAATTATCCCTTGGGACACATTGTTCAATACCAACTGGAGGAGCATCTGGCGCAATGCAAAACGCAAACGGAGTTTGCGGACGAGTACATGCGTATTTATCGTTTAGGAAAACTGACGCCCAAAGAGTGGATGATTCAGGCGGTGGGCGAAGCGCCTTCTATTGAACCTATTCTCCGCGCAGTGGATAAGCTTTGCGAAGAGACTCAAAATCCGTAGGATGATTTTTGAGTTCATGGGAGATTCGGAGCAGCCACCCGGGCTCTGAGTCTCCTTTTTTTGTACCCGATGCGGTATAGGGGTATTGGGAGATGTCTATTTTCGGCAGCCCGAACTGCTCTGCCACAGCGTCCAGACACATCTGCGAGGCGTTCCTTTTACCCTGTACGGAATAGCCGGCAATGTGCATAGAAGCCAGCAGGGCTTTTTCTAATACGTCGGCACGAATCTCCGGCTCACTCTCCCAGGTGTCGAGTATGAAAGGGTGCCCGCTTTGCAGCAATGCCTCCTCATCGACGACCCCTCCCCGCGCGGCATTGATGATCAGCGCGCCGGGCTTGCATTGCGCCAGGAACGCCGCGTCGCAAAGGTGATACGTCGGATAATTTTTAATTTTTAATTTTGAATTTTTAATTTCTACAAGCGGCACGTGAAAGGTAATAATATCGCACTGACGGGCGATTTCATCGAGCGAAACACCGATTCCTTTCGGCGGATCATTGAGGAGCACCTTGAACCCTTTCCGCTCCGCCATTTGTGCCACTAACGATCCCACGTGTCCAACTCCGACCACACCGATCGATAATTGTGAATTGTGCATTGTGCATTGTGAATTGCCCATTGTTTCCTCTATCGCTTCCTCGATGTAGTCGCAAACGGCTTGTGCATTGCAGCCGGGACAGGAGATCCATCTTACGCCGTGCGTCTCACAATACGAACGGTCAATATGGTCATAGCCGATGGTAGCCGTGCAGACCAAACGAACGGATGAACCTGCCAACAACGCTTCGTTCACTTTCGTGCGGGTACGAATAATGAGCACGTCGGCATCCCGAACCGAAGAAGAACCGATCTCCTCCGGCTCGAGTGCCAAGACCTCCGTCTGAGGCCAGTTGCGTTGAACAGCCTCTACCACAAAGGGTATATATCGGTCAACAATAATTTTCACTTCTTAATCACCAATTAACAATGACCAATCACCAATCACCGATCATACTTGATATTATCAATCAATCGCACCGGTCCGCAATAGACGGTAACGCAACCGATGGCGTGCTCGAACGTCTTGGTAGGCAGCAGGGTCGTTTGGTCCACGATCTCGTAGTATTCGACCTCCAAGCCCTCGATCGCATTGATGGTGTCAATTACGCGTTGCTGTACGTTTTCCACCGTTGCACCCGGCTCTTTCGCCCAATTGAGCGAAGCAAAGAGGGTCTTGGAGATGCCTAAAGCGGTCTCTTTCTCGCTCTCGGAGAGACGCTCGTTGCGGCTGGAGAGTGCCAGACCGCTCGCCTCACGTACGATAGGACAGTCGATGATCTGCAAATCTCCGAACGTACCGGCCATAGAACTACGTTCTACCATATGGTGAATGATGGCTAATTGCTGAAAATCTTTCTCCCCGAAATAGGCTTTGTCCGGGCGGACGAGATAGAACAGACGGCTTACCACCTGTACCACACCGTTGAAGTGACCCGGGCGCATTTTGCCTTCCATGACTTTGTCGAGTCCCGCAAAATCAAATTCAAAGGTCGTGTTCATCTCCTCGGCGGAGTACATCTCTTCCGGCGTCGGCGCAAACACATATTGCGCGCCGATGGAATTCAGCAACTCCGCATCGCGCTCGATGTTGCGTGGATATTTGGCTAAATCCTCTTTGTTGTTAAATTGTGTGGGGTTCACAAAAACCGAAACAACAGTGATGTCATTTTCCGCAACGGATTGCTTCACTAAACTGGCATGACCGGCGTGAAGAGCACCCATCGTCGGCACTAAACCAATGGTCTTTCCTGCATCTTTACATTCTTGAATGGTAGCTTGCAGAGCGCTTTTTGTGGTGATAATTTGCATATTTTTGCTATTAAATAATGTGTTAATTATGAAAAATCGCGCAAAGTTACACTTTTTTTTGCATATATCAAAATTTTTTTGTAATTTTGCAGTGCCAAATAATGCATTCATACGTATGAAAGAGCCAAAACGAATATTATTTATCTCGCAAGAGATATTTCCTTTCCTTCCAGACGAGTCGCCGATAAGGCTTTTTAACCGTCAGTTACCGGAGTATTTTCAAGCCCATGGTTTTGAAACCCGTACGTTCATGCCTAAGTTTGGAGAGATTAACGAGCGTCGAAATCAGTTGCATGAAGTGATTCGTCTTTCGGGAATGAACCTCATTATTGAGGATTCGGATCATCCGCTGTTGATCAAGGTGGCGTCTATTCAGTCTGCGCGCATTCAGATTTATTTCATCGACAACGATGATCTGTTCCACCGCCGCAAAGGGGTGCGCGATGAGAAAGGCGCGGAGTATGCGGACAATGACGACAGAGTGATCTTCTATGCCCGCGGCGTTATTGAGACCGTTAAGAAGCTCCGCTGGACACCGGATATTATTGTTTGCTCGGGCTGGATGAGTGCCCTTGCGCCGTTATATCTCAAAACGGCATACAGCGACGAGCCCTTCTTCTCGCATACCAAGATCGTTTTGCAGCTCGATAATGAGGAATATACCAAGGCTTTCTCTACGAAGTTTGCGGACAAACTACGTATTGAGGGTATCAACAATACCGATGTACGTTCTATTGCCGGCTTCCCTGTAGGGTATGAGGAACTGATGCGTTTGGCGGTGGATTTTTCGGACGCGATCGTGTTCGCTACGCCCAATGTCAACCAGCGTGTGCTTAATTATGCGGAGACCAAAGGCAAGCCGATCCTGCCGTATGAGGAGACGCCTGATCTCACTTCCGCGGCGAAGAGGCATTATGATTTTTATCAGACTTTGTTGTCCGGGGAAGGAGTGAATGAATAGTAAAAATTTATTGATAGGATTTTTAGGCATTGTATTGTGCATCTTTGCGTCCTGCAAAGGTGATGTCTCCAATACAGGTCAGTCTGTTTTGGATAAAAACGATGCCATTATTGTGTTGACGGATACCTTTCCTGTCAGTTCGGGGATAGATAGTTGCGAGGCTATTATCTCGCAGGCGGACTCGTTCCTCTTGGGCGAGATCGAGACTTCGTATGGTACGCTCAGTGCCTCTATCCTGACCCAATTGGCATGCCCGGAGGGATATAAATACCCCGCGGACTTCCACGTGGATTCGATTGATTCGATATGCCTTTTTATGTATTATTCCAGTTGGGTTGGAGATCCGAACTCACCGCTCTCCGTCAATGCCTATTTGATGGATAAAGGCACGTTTGAATACTCGAATGTCTATCCCACGGATTTGAATATCAGTGATTATTGCTCGCGCGACCATTGTATTCTCAATAACAAGCGTATTGTCCTGGCATCGGAGAAGCGCGACTCGATCCGCAATGCGAACGGTGTGTATATCCCGATGGTCCGTATGAGGGTCAACGATGATTTTGAGAGGGTCTTCGGCTCCATCACCTCTTTTGAAAGCCAGGAGAAATTCAATAAACAATTCAACGGCTTGTATATCGAGACCTCCTTCGGTTCTTCTACGGTTCTTAACGTCTCCGATATAGCGCTCGGTGTCTATTACCGCTTTGGCTATAAGAAGAACGGTCGCGACACGGTGGTTCATGACATGAAGGCGTTCTATGCTAACTCCGAGGTGCGCACTGTCAATCACCTCGAATACCGCGATAAGAAAGAGTGGATCGAGACGCTCAAGGAAGATTCGGATACCTATAATTATATAGTATCGCCCGCGGGCGCATATACGCGTATATCGCTGCCTATCCGTATGATCGGGCAGGCGATTATGAATCGCTTGGTAGTGGACTCGCTGTTTATGAACGACACCAAAGAATATGCCTATGTCACCAAGCGCCCGTATGTCAACAAGGCGGAGGTGCGCGTCAGTGTGCAGAACAAGAACAACGATACGGGCGCGGATGCTTGGCTCCAGCCTGCGGAGTATATGCTCCTTATCAAGGAGGAGAGCATGAAGCGCTTTTTCCTTTTCAAGGAACTGCCTTCGGACACTTGTGCTATTTTGGGTCAGTTCATCACCAGTTATGACGCAAAGGGCAAAGCGATCTATTATTATTCCTACGATCTCTCGCAGCTCTTGACGAACCAGTTGCGTAAACCCGGCGATCAGGAGTTCCTTAATATGCTGTTAGTGCCGGTTTCCGTAGAGCGCACGTTAAGCACTACGACCACTACCGGTACAATCACCGGTGTCCGCCAGCAACAAACAGTCTCGGCGACCAAGATTCTTTCTGCCGAGAATGGTATGAAATTCGAAATCGTCTATAGCGGCTTCTAAAGAAAATATTTGCCCGGTTATATAGACAGAGTAAACATACAGACATTAAAAAACGCGGCTTAAACCGCGTTTTTTAATTGTATCAGTTTTTCTTCTCCTAATTTCTGAGAAGCGTATTCTTTGGTGATGGTGAAACTCTGTCGTTTGCCTACTTGCTTGTGGCTCGGCATCTCGAACATCAGATCCGACATCACACTTTCCATCAGTCCCCTCAGTCCACGAGCGCCGAGTTTGTATTCCAACGCCTTGTCCACGATGTAATCCAATGCTTCGTCATCAAAGGTGAGCGTCACATTGTCCATTGCCATCAGTTTCTTGTACTGTTTGGTCAGGGCGTTCTTCGGCTCGGTCAGAATACTCCGCAATGCTTCGCGGCTCAGTGGTTGCAGGTAAGTCAAAACCGGCAGACGACCGATGATCTCGGGAATGAGACCGTACGACTTGAGATCCTGCGGAGCGATGTATTGCAGGAGGTTGTTCTTGTCGATCTGCGCCGCTTTCTGTTGCGCCGCAAAACCAACTGTCTGCGTGTTCATCCGTTGCGAGATCTTACGCTCAATGCCGTCAAAAGCACCGCCGCAGATAAAGAGGATATTGCGTGTGTTCACGCGGATATATTCCTGGTCGGGGTGCTTGCGTCCTCCTTGGGGCGGTACGTTCACCTCCGTGCCCTCTAACATCTTCAGCAAACTCTGCTGCACTCCTTCGCCACTGACGTCGCGGGTGATAGACGGGTTCTCGGACTTGCGGGCGATCTTGTCTATCTCGTCTATGAAGACGATGCCTTGTTCGGCTTTCTTGACGTCGTAGTCGCAGGCTTGCAGCAGGCGCGATAGGATAGACTCCACGTCTTCGCCCACATAACCGGCTTGCGTCAGCGAAGTGGCATCACCGATGGCAAATGGCACTTTCAGCATCTTGGCTATCGTGCGGGCGAGAAGGGTCTTGCCGGTACCGGTTGAACCGACCAGCAGGATGTTGCTCTTCTCGATCTCTACATCATCGGGGCTGATCTCTTGCAGAAGACGCTTGTAGTGGTTATAGACTGCTACGGCGATATACCGTTTGGCTTGATCCTGGCCCACTACGTATAAATCCAGAAAATCTTTGATCTCCTGAGGCGTTGGCAGGTTATCTACGTTGAGTGAAGCATCCTTGGCATCGCTGTTTTTGGGTTTGGTCGTCACGATCCGGTGACCTTCCTCAATGCACTCGGTGCAGATCAGACTGCCGTCCATACCGCTGTACATCTCCGGCATCGGTCTCCCGCAAAACGAGCAAACTTCTTCTTTCTTCATTCTTGCCATGTTTACTCCTTGCGTGTGAAGACTTTGTCTATCATGCCGTATTCCAATGCCTCTGCGGAGGTCATCCAGTGGTCACGGTCAGCATCTTGGCGGATCTGCTCCATGGATTTGCCGGATTTATCGGAGATGATCTGGTATAGTTCGTCTTTCAGTTTGAGAATCTCTTTGGCGGTGATCTCGATATCCGATGCTTGACCCTGAATGCCGCCAAGTGGCTGATGAATCATCACACGGCTGTGAGGCAGCGCGGCACGCATACCTTTCTCGCCGGCTACTAACAGCACAGCGCCCATAGATGCCGCCAGACCCGTACAAATAGTCGCTACCTTGGCTTTCACGAACTGCATCGTATCGTAGATACCCAGACCGGCATAAACCGATCCACCCGGTGTATTCAGATACAGGTTGATATCCCGTTCGCTGTCCACGGAGTCCAAGTACAACAACTGCGCCTGAATGACGTTTGCCGTGTAGTCGTTTACCTCGGTGCCGAGGAAGATCACACGGTCCATCATAAGGCGACTGAACACATCCATCTGGGTGACATTCAGTTGTCGCTCCTCCAAAATCGTCGGAGAGATGTATCCGCCGGAAGCGAGAACGGTGTTCGCACTCTGCGACAAGACCTTCTCCACATGCATGGAGTTAAGGCCTTGTGCAGACGCGAATTTCAGAAAATCATTAGTCATGATTTACGATTTACAAATTTACGATTACTTTTTCTCTGCCTTGGCTGCAGCGCGTTTTGCTTGTGCCATTTGGATGTCATAAGCGATCGGCGATGCGATGAACACAGACGAATAGGTACCTACAATCACACCTACCAAGAGTGCGAATACGAAGCCCTGGATGGTCTCGCCACCGAAGATAAAGATAGCGAGGAGGACAACGAATGTACTCATAGAGGTCGAGAACGTACGGCTCAAAGTGTTGTTCAACGCGTCGTTGATATTCTGTATGCGCTCGCGTTTAGGATAGAGCTTGTTGTACTCACGTACACGGTCGAAGATAACCACGGTATCGTTGATCGAATAACCGATAACGGTCAGGATAGCTGCGATGAAAGCCTGGTCGATTTCCATGGAGAAAGGCATGATCTTCCACAGGATAGCATAGAGGCCCAGCACGATTACTGTATCGTGAGCCAGGGCGGTCAATGCACCTACCGAGTATGCGAAATTGCGGAAACGGAAGAGAATATAGAGGAAGATCACAACGAGTGCAGCGAGNCACAGCCCAGATAGCGCTGGTGGTGATATCATCGGCGATAGCCGGACCTACCTTCTGGCTGGACATGATACCTACGTTGGCGTTCGACTCGGTAGAGTGGAAGTCCTCGAAGGTGATATCCTCGCCCAGGAACGGCTTGCAGCCCTTGTAGAGCAGACCCTCGATATATTCGTCCGCCTCGGCGTTATCCTCGTGAATACGATAGTTGGTAGAGATACGTACCTGGTTAGCATCATTACCATAGGTAATGACGTTGAGCGAGAAGGTCTCGTCACCCTCCAAGGTCGCCTTGAAGGTGTTCTCCAGACTCTCGCGTACATCCTGCGTATTGATGTTCCGGTCGAAACGGACAACGTAGTTACGTCCTCCGGAGAAGTCGATACCGAGGTTCAGTTTACCGAAGATATGCGGCTCCAAACCGAGGATAGCGAAGATCACTACAGCACCGGACAGACAATAAGCCCACTTGCGTGCAGCCACGAAATCGAAGTGTACATTCTGCAGGAAGTTCTTCATCAGTTTGGTGGTGAAGCTCAGTTCCTTGGCGTTGTCCTTCGAAGCATAGTCCTCCAGCAACAGACGGGTGATGAACACAGCCGTCAGGAACGAAGAGATGATACCGATCATGTAGGTAACAGCGAAGCCCTTGATAGGACCGGTACCGAAGATAGCCAGGATGGCACCCGTCAGGAACGAGGTTACGTTCGCATCCACGATGGCGGTGATAGCACCCTGGAAACCATCAGAGATAGCCTTGCGCATACCTTTGCCGCCACGGAGTTCCTCACGGATACGCTCGTAGATGAGCACGTTGGCATCCACCGCGGTACCCATCGTCAGCACGATACCTGCGATACCCGGCAGGGTCAGTACGGCGCTGAACGAAGCCAGAATACCTAACAGCAGGAAGACGTTGCAAACGAGTGCGGCATCGGCGATCAGACCCGGAATCCAGCCGTAGTAGAAGATCATGTAGATCAGGATGAGGCAGAAACCGAGAACGAATGACCACAGACCCGATTGAATAGCCTCACGACCCAGAGACGGACCAACTACGCTCTCCTCGATGATGCGAGCCGGAGCCGGCATCTTACCGGATTTGAGGGTGTTTGCCAAGTCTTTTGCCTCTTCAACGGTGAAGTTACCGGTGATCTGGCTGTTACCGCCGGCGATCTCGCTCTGTACGGTCGGGAACGAATATACGAATCCGTCCAGTACGATAGCTACCGATTTGCCGATATTGTCTTTGGTCAGACGTTGCCAGGTCTTAGCACCCTCTGCGTTCATGCTCATCGATACGTTTGCATAAGCGCTGACCTGCGAGAAGTCTGCACGTGCGTCGGTGATCACGTCGCCTTCCAGCGATGCACGACCGTCGCGTTGTGCTTTCAGAGCTACGAGCTGATAGTACGAGTTAGCCTCGTCGATGGCCTTTACGGTCCAGTAGAAACGTGCGTCACGCGGCAGAACAGCCTTTGCGATCTGCGAGTTCAGCATTGCGTTTACTTTAGCGGTGTCGGTGTAGTGAACAGTTCCTACTACCGGACCGCGGTATGCCTGACCTGCCTGATTGATAGACGGGTTCAGTACAGCGAAGAGCGGATTGCTCTTTTTGTATTCTGCGATTTGTGCTGCCTGGTCTGCCTCTGCGCTGGCTGCGGAGTCGCCTAACAACTCGGCTAACTCATCGCCTTCGGCTTTCGGTGCCTCTTCGGCTTTTACTTCCTCGGCTTTGGTCTCCTCTTGCGGAGCGGTAGCTGCGAACTCGCGGTTGATCTGTGCCAGTATCGGCAGCAACTCGGAAGCCTCGTAGGTCTCCCAGAACTCCAGGTTTGCCGAACCTTGAAGGAGTTTACGAACACGCTCCGGCTCTTTGATACCCGGAAGCTCGATCAGAATACGACCCGGTTGAGCCAGCTTTTGAATATTCGGTTGTACTACACCGAAACGGTCGATACGCGTACGGAGCACGTTGAACGAGTTCTGAATAGCGCCATCTACTTCCTCGCGGATCACTTTCTCTACCTCTGCGTTCGTCGAGGTCAGAGTTACTTTGTCTTTCAACTCGAAAGTTGAGAAAATAGATGCCAACTGACCGTTCGGATCTACCTCTTTGTAAGACTCAATAAAGAGCGTTACGAAGTCTGCACCGCTCGATTTTTGTTTTTGTTTTGCGAGAGCCAATGCCTCTTTGTAGTTCGGGGTCTCGTTGTGACCGCTCAAGGCGTCCAGAATGTCCGGAACAGAAACCTCCATCGTTACGTTCATACCGCCTTTCAAGTCCAGACCGAGGTTAATCTCTTTCTCGCGGCACTCTTTCAGCGTGTAACCGAACCACACTTTCTTTGTTGCAATCGAGTCCAAATACAGGTACTCTTTTACTGCATCACCATCTGCGTACGCCTTCGCTGCCTTGTCGTAATGACGAGTCACGAAGGAGAATGACAGATAAAAGGCGCATACCAACGCAAGGCACGCTGCCAAAATTCTTACAAGTCCTTTGTTTTGCATAATTGTTTTTTTGTATTTGTTTTTTAATAAATAATATGCATTATTTTCGTACGTGTAACGCGTGTATTCGCGCACGACACACAAAAAGTGCGCAAAGTTACAAAAAAAAAATGACATACGCAAATACATATGCCATTTTTTTCGCTTTTTTCTGCTTTTTCAGCAGTTTTAGCACTTTTTAGAGTTGCGGACCTGCTGCAACAAGTGCCTTGCCGGCTTCGTTGGTGGTGTACTTGTCAAAGTTCTTGATGAAGCGGGCTGCCAGGTCTTTCGCCTTAACTTCCCACTCAGCAGCGTCTTTGTAGGTGTCACGCGGATCGAGGATAGCAGGATCTACGCCCGGCAAAGCGGTCGGTACTTCGAAGTTGAAGTACGGAATCTTCTTCGTCGGAGCGGTCAGGATGTCACCACCGAGGATAGCGTCGATGATACCACGGGTATCGCGGATCGAGATACGTTTGCCTGTTCCGTTCCAACCGGTGTTAACGAGGTATGCCTTTGCACCGCTCTTCTCCATCTTCTTAACCAGCTCCTCAGCGTATTTGGTCGGGTGGAGCTCCAAGAATGCCTGTCCGAAGCAAGCAGAGAAGGTCGGAGTCGGCTCGGTGATACCGCGCTCGGTGCCTGCCAACTTAGCGGTGAAGCCGCTCAGGAAGTAGTACTTCGTCTGCTCCGGAGTCAGGATCGATACAGGAGGCAGTACGCCGAAAGCGTCAGCGCTCAGGAAGATCACGTTCTTAGCAGCAGGACCTGCACTAATCGGCTTAACGATCTTCTCGATGTGGTTGATAGGATACGATACACGGGTGTTCTCGGTTACGCTCTTGTCTGCGAAATCGATCTTGCCGTTCTCGTCAACCGTTACGTTCTCCAGCAGCGCATTGCGCTTGATAGCGTTGTAGATGTCCGGCTCGCTCTCTTTGTCGAGGTTGATAACCTTTGCATAGCAACCGCCTTCGAGGTTGAATACGCCCTCATCGTCCCAGCCGTGCTCGTCGTCACCGATCAACAGACGTTTCGGATCGGTAGAAAGGGTGGTCTTACCGGTTCCGGACAGACCGAAGAAGATAGCGGTGTTCTTGCCCTCCATGTCGGTGTTAGCCGAGCAGTGCATCGATGCGATGCCGCGCAACGGCAGGTAGTAGTTCTGCATCGAGAACATACCTTTCTTCATCTCGCCGCCATACCAGGTGTTGATGATCACCTGCTCGCGGCTCGTGGTGTTGAATGCTACGCAAGTCTCGCTGTTCAGACCGAGCTCTTTGTAGTTCTCTACTTTCGCTTTCGAAGCGTTGTAGATCACGAAGTTCGGCTCGAAGTTCTCCAACTCCTCTGCGGTCGGCTGGATGAACATGTTCTTAACGAAGTGAGCCTGCCAAGCTACCTCAACGATGAAGCGAACAGCCAGACGGGTCTCTTTGTTTGCGCCGCAGAATGCGTCAACAACGTACAGGTTCTTGTTGCTCAACTCCTTGATAGCCAGCTCTTTTACCTTTGCCCATACTTCCTCGGACATCGGGTGGTTGTCGTTCTTATAAGCCTCAGTGGTCCACCATACGTTGTTGTGGCTCTGAGCGTCATCCACGATGTATTTGTCTTTAGGAGAACGACCGGTGTAGATACCTGTCATTACGTTTACTGCGCCGAGTTCGGTCAACTGACCTTTGTCATAACCGGTCAACTCCGGCTTCGTCTCCTCTGCGAACAGATACTCGTAGGAGGGGTTGTGGGCGATTACAGTTGCGCCCTGAATACCATACTTGGTAAGATCTAATGTTTCCATTTTTGTAAAATATTTAGTTGTTTATCTTAACAATTGAACGATTTAACAGCATAACAATTTAACGGTTTAACTACTTAACAATTTAACGGTTTAACTACTTAACAATTTAACGTTTACCATTAAGCCCTATTAAATCGGCTACAAAATTACTACTTTTTTTGCAAATATGCAAATATTGAGTACGTTTTTTAAGAAAATTTCTTAAATTTGCATAATTTGTTTGTCAATTTCAGAAAAAAGCAGTAACTTTGCACCGATTATGGATGCAAAGCGATACAATAAGGAAGATTTACAGGAAGCGTTACGTGTGTTGCGCAATGGTGGAGTAGTGGTCTATCCGACCGATACGGTGTGGGGAATAGGTTGCGATGCAACGAATGAGGAGGCGGTGAAAAAGATCTATGCCCTCAAGCAGCGTGAGGATTCCAAATCCATGCTCGTTCTGCTCGATTCGGCGGCTAAACTGAACTACTATGTCGATGTCCCCGAAACGGCGGAAATGCTGCTGGAGTCCGTTTCTCCGGATCGTGATCACGATGAAGAGGAGGACGCAAAACCCCTGACAATCATTTATCCCAATGCCCGGCATTTGGCGCCAAACCTCATTGCGGAAGACGGATCGGTCGGTATCCGTATCACGAATGAGCCGTTCAGCAAAGCCCTTTGCGCGCAACTCAAACGGCCTGTTGTCTCCACCTCCGCCAATATCTCCGGTCAACCCACGGCGCATTTCTTCAAAGAAATAGCGCAGGAAGTGCTCGACGGAGCGGATTACGTGTGCCTCTTCCGGCGCGACGATGAAACACCACATCAACCATCCTCCATCATCAAAGTGAACACGGACAACACCTTTGCAATCATTCGCCAATAACCCTTTGCATTGTACTTTACTTTATGACCCTTAGGCGCAAACAACAATTATGGTATATCTTAGCGGACCTCATCAGTAGTGAGCTGGTTTGGCTGTGTTTCCTGGCGTTTCGTTGGTTAGTCTATGATGGCAGAGTGGCTACTTTCAGCGATGTCCTGATACCTGCATTCAGTTTCTGGCTACCCTTGGTCGTCTATCCTCTTATCTGTCTGAGCGTCTATTACCTCTCCGGCTATTACCTGCGGCCTTTCCAGAAACCCCTCTGGCGAGAGTTCCTGCGCACTTTCTTGTCCGCCGCCTTCATATCCCTGCTCTTTTTCTTTATTATCATCATCGACGACCAAGTGGAGTCGTATAACCGCTATCTGGTGTCGTTGATTGTGCTGTTTGGCTTGCAGTTTACCCTCAGTTATATCCCGCGTCTGACGATCACGCTCCTTTCCCGTCGCCGTGGTGTCATGCGTACGCGCACTATTCATTCTATGGATGAGGCGAAACGGCTTCAGGTCGGCGAATTGGATGAGGTGATCATCGACCTGCCGGAAGGACATACCGACAGGCAGTTGTACGAAATCATCGCGCAACTATACCCGCTTATGTGCCAGATCAGCATGGTCCCGCGTGTATATGACATGTTAACCGGCGCCGCACGTATCGGTTTTATCGACCGACCTTCACTCATCCGTATCACCGAGTATAACATGTTGGATTCGGAACTCTGTATCAAGCGTGCGTTCGATATCGTGGCATCGGTTCTTGGACTGATCTTTCTGTCGCCGTTACTGCTGGTCATCTCCGCCTTGGTGTGGTGTTCGTCCAAAGGACCGGTTATCTACAGCCAGAAACGTATCGGGCACTACGGACTGCCGTTCCGTATCTATAAGTTCCGCACGATGATTCAAGGCGCCGAGGCGGACGGTGTGCCGCAAATAACGCAGGATCATGACCCACGTATCACCAAAGTGGGGCAGTGGCTTCGCAAATACCGTTTGGATGAACTGCCGCAGTTATGGAACATCCTCCGCGGAGACATGTCTATCGTCGGACCGAGACCCGAAAGACCCTATTTCATTGAGCAGATCATGAAGGAGGCACCCTATTACTGCCTGCTTTATAAAGTGCGTCCGGGCTTGACTTCATGGGGACCGATCCGTGTCGGTTATACCGATACCATGGAAAAGATGATCGAGCGTCTGAACTGCGATATTGTCTATGTAGAGAATATGTCGCTCCTCCTTGACCTCAAGATCCTCTTCTTCACCATCGGTGTCATCATCAAAGGAAAAGGAAAATAAATCGTTCAATCGTAAATCGTTCAATCGTCAATTATCTTATGTCTTTCGATGAAAAAATAAAGCAAGCCGAGTCCATCATTCTCCGTTTGGAGCAAGCTGAGGCTTTGGGTATGGATGAGTACAAGCGTTTAGCCTCCGAAGCGACTACGCTTCTCAAACAGTGCAAGGATGACATCTCCGCTCTTAACTTCAATTGAATTTTATTCAATTATGCAAGTTTATTTTGTCCTTTAATTGCCGATTATTAAGATTTAGCTTGACACGCCTCTCACACGCCCCTCACACGACTCGCTTACGACTCGCTTACGGGAGACATACGGGACGATAGATCACGAGAGACCGACGAGACACCGACGAGATACCGTGTGATTTAATGTACGATTTTTAAGATTCGGTCTTTTTGCACTCTTTCCATTATTCTTTGGTTAATCAGCCACTCTCAAGCATCTCTCGAGCCACTCTCATGCCCTTCCTGAAAATGTACGATTTTTAAGCCCCCCAACTATCTAACCTCCGCGTAACCTCCGCGCAACCTCCGCCGTTTAACGTGAAATTTCCACAAATCCACATTTCCATAAATTGACTTTTAACCCTTTTTCGAGACAAAATTAACCTATATCAATTTTTTTTCATTTTTTTGCGAAAAAATTTGGAAAAGGTAAAATGTTTGACGTATCTTTGCATCGAAATTTGAAAAAAGAAAGGAACACACTATGAACACGCTGCAAACACACCACACTATGAACACGCTTCGGTCACATCCACGATGCTCGCGAGATGCTCGCCTAAATGGAAGGGAATTGAAATGAGTAACTATTTATCCGGATGAATACATGTTACTCCATCGGGAACAAGGATAAGCCGTTCATGCTCCTCGAAAGATGGAGACAAGACACTCCACGAGGGATGATTATATTGGTCGGCTAATTGTATGTTTGCCAAATCGCACAAAGTATAATAGATATTATCACCATTTAGTTTTGCCGGCTTTCGAGAAAGGGCATTGAAGACTTTATCAGCATATAGTTCCCTGTATGAATCTGACCACCAGAAGATAAACGGCACATGATATTCTTGGATAGTGGGTGTACAATTTCCTCCATGACCTGCTCCGCCTTTTGCTATCTCTTCGCCATGATCAGAAACAAACATAAATGCCGAAACGGTATTTGGACGATTGATGTGTTCTATAATTGACGATAAAATGTAGTCCGTGTATAAAATACTATTATCATATGCATTGATGAGCATCAAACTATCCCGTACTAAATCAGCAGAACAATTATTGGAGTTCGGGTTGTAATGTTCAAACTCTTTTTCGTAATTAGTAAAGAAACTATGATTTCCATAAAACTGCATCATTATGAAGAGTTTGTCGTGAACTTGCGCCAATGAATCGACGATATGAATCATCGTCTTGTCGCCGGAAAGAATCTCGCCATCTTTTACGATATTAGGCACGATAATTAGCGAATCCACACCATCAGAAAGATAAGTCTCATACGAAAGCAAATTTGTGTTGCTTACTATTGTAAAAGTCTTGAATCCGCACTCTCTAAAAGGCTCAATAATAGATCGTTCGGAATAGTTGAGTTCGTAATTATCCGGCGTAGCACGCGTCACTAATTGCGGAACAGAATACATGGTTAAACATGCCTGCGAATAGTAATCGTCAAAGAGTATAAGGTTACTCTGCTTGGATTCTAAACGCGGAGTTGTAGAACGATGATATTTGCCATTAAGCGACAAGTTATCATACCGCAAGGATTCTCCGATAGCAAAAATATAAATCTCTTTTTGTGCGTTTGGTGTTGTGCCTCGCGTGGCTCCCATGTTTATATTTTTCATATTCTCCCATTGTTTCTTGCGTTGCAATGCGGTATGCGCGTTAAGACATTGGTAAGGCACATTATATGGCGGTCTATTCCAAATACGATTGTCCACATAGTAGCGTATAGTTACCTGCCCTTTATAAAAACCAAATAACTTGTATGTAACGAAAATCGGCGCAATAAGGATCAGAGAAAGAGCTACGTAAGTTGATATTTTGCGATTTACAGATGGTCTATACAGCGCACATGAAACTATACAAATAAGAATAAGCGGAATCCAACGGAAGACCTCACGGAAGTTAGTAGAATAAAACTCAGCAGCTTCTTGTGGATTAGTTTTGATGGTAGAAATGATGCCTCCGGGTAACAGGTATTCTTTGTACAAATCGACCATCGTCAAATCCGTGAGGGCGAGAATGGAAAGAATAGATGTCAACACACAATAAAGCCATTTCTGCTTGATTAGCGAGAGTATCGCAATAATCGGCAGAGAGAAGATTATTCCCGTTACAATGTAACTTATACCGGCATGATTGATAAGGGCATAAGCGATATTGGGGTACAATGGAATGATTGCCAAGCATACAAGGCTTAGCACACGAAAAAGGATGTCTTTATTCCTCATGATTGATAGTTATTTTTGCGCATAACTATCAATTTCAGCAAATAGAAAAGAAAAGTGAGTATATCTACTCGCGTTCACGGGAGGTCAGGAAATAGAACCCGCGTCTCAACATAGATATACTCACACCGAAATACATCAGTGCTATATGTTGAGACAAGGAAGCTCCTTAACTTCCGTGAACATAACTATTCTAATTCTGCTAAGAAATTAGTTTTCCTGACCTTTTTCTTGAACGCGAAATAATAGTAATGCTTTGTTTATATTTATTTAGCGCAACGCTTTGCGCTTGTTTTTCTCCTTTCTTTTACGTCTCGGAGAGGGGACGAGTATTATTTCAAAATATGCTTGTTTTCTACGTTCTCCAGAACGGTCATTTGTTGAATAGCTATCTGGTTGAGTTTTTGGAGACGCTCGCGTTGCGGCAGACCTTCGTTGATAAAAACTGCATTGAGGTTCTCCATATTGCTCAAACAGATCAACTGGTTTATCGTTGCATAATCGCGTATATTACCTTTGTCCTCAGGATGAGCGTCGCGCCACTCTTTTGCCGTCATTCCAAACAAAGCCACATTGAGCACGTCAGCTTCGTTGGCATAAATCAGCGAACGATGGTATTGGCTTATCTCTTCCGGCACAAGGTTTGCTTTGATCGCGTCTGTATGTATATGATAGTTAATCTTTGCTAACTCGCGCTTTGCTGACCATCCAAGTGCTTTTTGTTCTTCCTCTTTGAGACGCTGGAACTCCTTAACAACAAGTAAATTAAATTCCGGAGATAACCACATGCCGAAATGGTATGCTATATCTTTATGTGCGTACGTCCCTCCATAACGACCAGATTTAGCGATAATACCGATAGCTGCTGTGCGTTCTATCCATTCTTTCGCTGTTAAGATAAAACGGTTTGTTCCTGATGCATTTTTAATTGCATCGAATTCGATGCTTTTAAAATCCGGATTGTGCAGATTTTCCCATACACCAAGGTATGAAATAGTATCCTTGCGACGCATCCAGTTTTGGATAACAATATTCGTTCTATCGCTATTATCTCCGGCTTTCACCATGTCCGTCAGGCAAATATAATCCTCATCGTGAAGACCGAAGATGACAGATATTTCCGAGTTGTCAATATTAATTTTACGCACAGCCATATGTTATTAACAATCTATTTTACTTTGCGGTCGCAAAGTTACAACTTTTTTCTGATATATGCAAATTTTTTTTATGCAATTCGGCAAGAGAGTGGCAAGTGGAGCATGTTCGGGGTCCTACTCGTCGGAGAAATGGACGAGGACGTGGCGATAGGAATTGAAGATCTTGGATTTGGAGACGAAGCCTAAATACCGACGTTCGCCATCCACTACGGGAAGATTCCATGCACTGGTATCCTCAAAAATCTCCATTACCTTTTCCATCGGCAGATCAAAGCGTAAAATAGCCGCGGGTGAGGTCATGAGCTGACCCACTGTGAAACGTTTGTACAGACGCGGCTGGAACATGATATTGCGCACTTCGTCCAACAGCAGAATGCCTTTCAACCTTCCCTCATGGTCGATAACAGGGAAGATATTGCGTTTGCTTTCGGAGATCACTTTGACCAGTTCGCCCAATGTCATTTCGGGGAAAATCGTGACGAAATCGGTCTCCAACACCGAATCCATCTTGAGCAGCGTGAGCACGTTGCGGTCTTTGTTATGGGTGAGCAGTTCGCCTTTCTGCGCCAAACGCATCGCGTAGAGAGAGTGCGGCTCGAAGAGCATGATCGTCAGATACGAAATGACGGAGACGATCATAAGCGGCATGAAAAGGTGGTAGCCGCCGGTCAGTTCGGCGATGAGGAAGATACCGGTCAAGGGCGCGTGCATGACGCCGGACATGAGTCCCGCCATACCCACAAGCGCAAAATTCGTCTCCGGCACGATGAGACCGCACATGTTCATGATACGTGCGGTCAGGAAACCTGTTACGGCACCCATAAAGAGCGAAGGAGCAAAGATACCTCCGACACCTCCGGCACCGTTCGTTGCCACCGAAGCCACGATCTTAAAGAGGATAATAAAGCCGAAATAGGTCAGTAAGAGCCATGAGCCGTTCCTTGCAGCCCATTCGTTATGCTCCAAGGGGCTGTTTTGCAACGCGGAAAGCGAATCGCCGTTGATGAGCTGGCGGATGACGTCATAACCCTCGCCGTAGAGCGGCGGAAAGATGAAAATGAGCACACTCAGTGTGGCTCCGCCGAGTAGCAGTTTGAGCCACATGTTCGTAATGGTATGTTTGAACCATTGTTCCAGGCGGTTCATGCCGCGCGTGAAATAGAGGCTGATGAGCCCGCAGACAGCGCCCAAAACGAGATACCAGGGAATACGTTGTACCAAGAACGGCTCGTTCGCCTCAAGCGGGAACATAGGATCTGTGCCGGTGAGGATATACGAGATCGCCGTGGCGGTGACGGACGAAATGAGTAGCGGCGCCACCGAGGTCATGGTCAGATCCATCATCAGCACTTCCAACGTGAAGACCAAGCCGGCGATAGGGGCTTTGAAGATACCTCCTATCGCTCCTGCCGCGCCGCAACCGATCATGAGCATCATCGTCTTCTGGTCAAGACGGAAGGCTTTCGCGAGGTTCGAACCGATGGCTGCGCCGGTGAGCACAATAGGCGCCTCGGCGCCGACCGATCCACCGAAACCGATCGTTAGACCTGAACCCACCACCGAGGACCACATGTTATGTGCTTTGATGATGGATTTGCGTTGCGAGATGGCATAGAGGATCTTCGTGATACCGTGAGAAATATCGTCGCGGACCACATATTTGACGAAAATCGCCGAGAGGGTAATACCGATCACCGGCGTAATGAGGTACCACCAGGTATGCTCATTGGCGATCAGTTGCTCCTCTACGAACCACTGAATGAGGTGGATGAACGATTTGAGGATCGCCGCCGCCATGGAGGAGAACACGCCTACGAAGAACGAGAGCAGCAACACCAGATGCTTCTCGGAGATATGGCGTTCACGCCATTCGATCATTCTATCGTAGAAGGTGCTTCGCACGTCAATTATCAATTATCCCAGCCGATGCCTTTGTATTTGTCCAGATCCCATTCTTCCTCTACTTCGTTGAGATAGATAGTTCCTTCCTCTTCTTCCTCCTCGCGTGCTTCGGGCTCTTCACGCTCGATCTTCTCTATATCAATCGGCGCGTGCGAGATCTCAATCACTTGGTTCTGTTCCTTGTTCAACTCCTCCCACAGGGCGTCTTTGAGGGCATCAATACCTTCTCCTGCTACGGAAGAAATAGGAAGAACCTCTATTCCGAGTTTGGACTTGAGCGTTGCGAGTTGATCGCTGATAGCGGGCAGTTCGTTGCCCTCTTCGTCAATCCGCGGGAGGTCGCATTTGGTGATCGCTAAAATGCGCGCCTTGGTCAGCAACTCTGGGTTGTATTGCTCCAACTCATTGAGCAGGATATTGTATTCCGCCTCAATGTCCTTGCTCGTAGCCGGTACCATGAAAAGCAACACGGCATTGCGCTCTATATGCCGCAAGAAACGCAGACCCAAACCTTTTCCTTCGCTCGCGCCTTCGATGATACCCGGTATGTCTGCCATACAGAACGACCGTCCGTCACGATAGGAAACGATACCTAACTGCGGCGTGAGGGTCGTGAACGGGTAGTCGGCTATCTCCGGCTTGGCTGCTGAAACAACGCTCAGCAGAGTGGATTTGCCGGCATTGGGAAAACCGACCAGACCCACGTCTGCCAGCACTTTGAGTTGCATGATCACCGTCCGTTCCTGTGCCGGTTCACCGGGCTGTGCATACCGCGGGGCTTGATTCGTAGCCGTGCGGAAATGCCAGTTGCCAAGTCCGCCACGGCCGCCTTTAAGCAGGACCACGCGCTCGTTATGCTCCTTTATTTCGCAGATGAATTCACCTGTATCGCCGTCATAGACCACTGTGCCGCAGGGTACCTCGATGATCTTGTCTTCGCCGTCTTTTCCGAACGAACGGCTCTGACCGCCTTTGCCGCCATCTGTCGCCATGATATGTTTTTGGTACTTGAGGTGCAGCAGCGTCCATAAGTTGCGGTTTCCGCGCAAAATGACTGAACCGCCTTTACCGCCATCGCCGCCGTCCGGGCCGCCTTTGGGCAGATACTTGGCGCGATGAAGGTGCATGCAACCTGCGCCGCCCTTACCGGAGCGGCAGTAGATCTTAACGTAATCGATGAAATTTGCAGCCATAAAGGGATTTATTACGATTTTAATGATTGACGCGGTTCAATATGCGATCAATCTGGAGGAATACATCCTCCATGTTGTGGTTTCCGTTCACAGCCTCGTAGTTACCGTTGTGCAGGTAATAATGCGCAATCGGCTCGGTTTGGTTGTGATAAACGGCAATGCGGTGACGAATCGTGTTGAGGTTGTCATCGGCGCGTCCGCTCACTTTGCCACGCTCTATCAGACGCTGGATCAGCAGTTGCTCATCTACCATGAGGTCGATCATAATTGCCTCCATGTTGTATTTACGGAGCAACTCCGTTAATGCCTCTGCTTGTGCTACTGTACGGGGATAACCATCGAAGATTGTTCCTTTGCAATCCGCCGGCAGAGAAGCTAAATAGTTGTCAATCACACCGTACATCATTTCGTCCGGCACTAAGTTTCCGTTTGAAATGAGTGCATCGATCTGTTGACCTAATTCACTTCCTTTAGCGATTTCGGCTCTTAGAACATCTCCGGTAGAGAGGTGTTGCAAACCGTATTTCTTGACAATAAAATCAGATTGAGTGCCTTTGCCGCTACCCGGCGCACCGCATAAAATAATGTTTAACATAAGTTAAAATACAACGGACAAAATGAATTTGCCCAAATTAAATAAACAGACGAAAAACGAGTTACCCGTTTTTTAGGGCAACTCGTTTATAAAGCTACATTGCCGATTAGAAAGCAAATTTAGCGCCCGGTTTGATTTTAACAACCTTCTTTGCAGGTACGTTTACTACTTCGCCGGTACGCGGGTTCTTTGCGGTGTGAGCTGCTTT
>OCVV011215689.1_pt1 | contig 30003 bp, 27 predicted proteins | sample 1539721 | NCBI WGS metagenome assembly OCVV01 (sample SAMN02144230, study PRJEB22623) | gut metagenome | biome: sheep rumen | host: Ovis aries | place: New Zealand | reverse complement strand
GATTATGGCAAATGAAACAGTTGCCACAATCGTATACAATATGGAACTTCCTTTTATTTATCGTGTTCACGATGAACCTGATGATATTAAACTTGCGAAGTTTAATAAGCTTTTAAACAATACTGCTTTTAAACTTAAGAACTATAAAGCTAGCAAGAGTAGTAATGTGACACCAATGATGTTACAGAGACTGTTAAATGAGATTAATGAAGTTGATTTAGGTTTAAGTACGATGTTACTTAGAATGATGGCTAAAGCTGAGTATTCCACATTAAACATTGGACATTTCGGCCTAGCTAGTAAATGTTATACACATTTCACTTCTCCAATTAGGCGTTATCCTGATTTGATTGTTCATAGATTACTTAAAAAATACATCATCAACAGTGAAGATTTTTATAGTAATAAATTTAATGAAGAAGATGAACTAAACAAACTAGATGAACTGGCTAAGATTTGTAGCGAGCAAGAACGCAAAGCAACTGATTGTGAGAGGGATGTGGAAGACTACAAGATGGCAGAATTTATGGAAGATCATATTGGTGAAGTGTTTGATGGAACTATTTCAAGTGTTACAAATTTTGGAATGTTTGTTCGCTTACCTAATTTGATCGAAGGATTAGTAGCTATGCGAGATATGACTGATGACTACTATATCTATGATGAGGACAATATGTGCTTGATTGGTAGGAGTAAACATAAGAAATACAAGCTAGGTAGCAAGATTAAAGTTAAGTGCGTAAATGCTTCGAAGGAGTCAAAGCAAGTTGACTTTATTGTATCAAGTGATAAAATAAATACAGGAAATAGTAAGGGCAGAAAGAAAAACGGTAGACCTATTAAAGGTCAAACGAGAAGAGCCCGAAAAGGTGGAAGCCATGCAAAGAAGAGATGAAATTCAGGTAGTTTCAAGAAATAAAAAAGCTGGGCATGATTATTTTATCCTTGAAAAGTTAGAAGCGGGAATTGAATTATATGGAACTGAGATAAAATCTATAAGACTTGGTAAGTGTAGTATCAATGAAGCTTATGTTGAGATTAAAAATGAGCAAGCCAAAATCATTGGAATGCATATCTCAAAATATAAAGAAGGTAACATTTTTAATCATGATGAAACAAGAGATAGGAAATTGTTGCTTCACAAGAAGGAAATTTTAAAGCTACAAGGTAAGGTTCAAAAGGACTCTTTGACAATAATTCCTTTAGAAGTTTACATAAAACATGGTCTTGCGAAAGTGGAAATCGCCCTTTGTCAGGGAAAGAAAAATTATGATAAACGAGAAGCATTAAAGCAAGAAGAAAATAGAAGAGCAATTTCGAAGGCGATGAACTTAAAGAGGTAATGTATGTTAGGATCAAGTAATAACTATGGTGCTAAGAGGCCATTAACTGAAGAAGAGAAGAAATTATTAGAAGAAGAATTACAAAAAATGTATATGGAAAATTCTATATGTACTTTTGTCTTTGGTATTTTAGGTTGTATTATTCCTGCTTTTATTTTTAGTTTAATTGGATATACTTATTCTAAGAAACAAAGAAGTGAGAAAATCGCGAAGCTTCATAAGATTGGAACAATTCTTTGTTATGTTGGTTTAATTATGAGTTCTTGTCTGATTATTTTTATTTCTGTTTATAATAGATTCTTTGTTTAATTAATTTGATTTTTGTTAATTTTGTTAATTAAATTATAGTTTTTTAAGATAATTTTATTATTTAAATATTAAAATTAATCAAACTGAAGATTTGGTTTAAAAACATAATAAATTATGAGAGGAGAAAAAAAGTTTTTATGAAAAAGAAAATTCTTAGTTTTTTATTAGTTTTGTTATTGGCTATTTGTTTAGTTGCTTGTGGTGGTAAGGGTGAAGCAAGCATCAAAGTTAATTTTGAAACAAATGGCGGAAATAAGATTGAAAGTGTTGAAGTTAAAGCTGATGAAGCTGGAAACTTTAAACTTCCTGAAAACCCTGTAAAAGAAGGATATGTTTTTAAGGGTTGGTTTATCGATGCAGAATTTAAGAATGCATTTGAAAATGTAGATGTTACAAAAGGTGAATTTACTTTATATGCTAAGTGGGAAGTTGCAAAAACTCCTGAAGAAATGAACGCTGAAGCATTAGAAGGAAATTGGTATGCTGCTGGATCTAACGTTGAGTTTACAAATGATAGTAAGGTTAAATTAAACTTGGTATTGCCTACAGGTGCTACTCAACTTGAAGGATCTTATACAGTTGATGCTGCTGGTAACGTAGCATTTAAGTTTGATGGCGCTGTTATCGGCGTTCCTACTATTACTGCTAAGTTAGATGGCGAAAAGTTGACATTCAGTTTTTTAGGACAATCACTTGAATTAAAGAAAGCTCCTAAGTTTGAATTTGTTGCTGTTCCAACTGAACTAATCAATTTTGTTAACAATTTCAATGGTGGAGAAATTACTTCAACTGGTAAGTTTGAAATTAAGACTACTCCAGTTCCTGTTCCTGAAACTAGTGATGCACCAGCAACTGGAGATGCTCCAACTAATGAAGCACCAGCAACTGGCGATGAACCAGCTACAGAAGGATCTGGTTCTACTGCAAGTGATGCAATTGGTGATGTTATTTCTGGCGTTGTAAAAGGTATTTTTGAAGCAATCGCTCAATTAATTACTAATGCAGATGTTAAGTTAGATTATGTTACTACTGTTAAAGTTAATAACGTTAAATCTGAAAAGATTGAAGATTTAGAGGCTTATGTAAACTTCAAGGGTCAATTTGAATTAGCATTCGCTGGTAAAAAAGTTGATGATCCAGAATTCAATACTTATGTTGAAATGTTAAAAGACATCAGTTTATATGTTAAAGATGGTAAAGCTTATGTTACTATCAATGTTCCTACAAAGGTTCAAGATGAAACTAAGACTGAAGAAACAGTTTACATTTACTCAAATGCAAAAGCTACATTCTCAGTTGATTTAAGCGAAATCGTTGAATTCGTTAAGGGAATGTTAGAAGAAGTTCCAGTTGAAGAAGTTGAAAGTGAAATTCCTGCTGAATTACTTGAATTATTAAAGAACAAAGACGTTAATGGTATTTGTGAATACATTAACAATACAGTTAACGCATTATTAACTAGTGTATATTCATATGGTATTGAACCTGAATTCGTACAAGGTGTTTTAAATGTTGTTAAGGGATTTGCTCCAACTGTAGCAGTTGAAGGAAATAAGACTACAATTAGTTACACAGAAGCACAAGTTGACAAAGCATTTGATGATTTAGGTAAGTTCTTAACTGATAATAAGCAAATGATTAAGTTTATTGCTACTGCTGCAGAAGCATTATCTGAAAAAGAAGAAACTGAGGAACCTACTACTGAAGAACCTGCAACTGAAGAACCATCATTTGATGAATCATTCGATGAAGCTTTAGCTGCTATTGGCATAGCTAAAGAAGCATTAACAGTTAAAAATTGTTATGTTACAAAGACTGTTGAAAATGGTTCTGTAAGTGCTGTTGAAGAAAAGGTTGAATTCGAAGTTAACTTTGGCTCATTCGTTCTATATGTTAATGCAGAAAACAAGACTGAAGTTAAAGCATATACACCATTTGAATTACCAGAATTTGAAAATGTTAAAGATGTAACTGGTGATATTATCGAAGGTGTCATGGGTATGCTTGCTGATGAAAGTGAATCTGATAGTGGTGAAGAAGTACCAGAAGTTGTACCATCAGATAACTAATTAAAAAAATTAAAAAATAAAAAAAATAAAGAAATTAAAAAAATTAAATAACTAGGGAGCTTATTTGCTGAGAAGTTGCGTAATGGTAACGACCTATAACCTGATCTAGGTAATGCTAGCGTAGGTAAAATAACTAATAGTATTAGTTATAATGCTATTAGTTATGAGTTATACAAAAAAAGCCCCCTATGTTTGTAAGGAGGCTTTTTATTATGAAAAAAACAAAAATTAACGGAAGATTCATTGCAAATGTAGGTATCTTTAGTGCACTAGGTTTAGTGTTTGATCTACTTGCAAAAGTTATTGGAATTGATCCATGGTCTGCTGGTGGATCAATTAGTATTGCTATGGTGCCTATTTTTATTATGGCTTATTATTATGGTTTAGCTGGTGGATTATCATGTGGATTCATCATTGGTACTATTCAATTGTTATGGGGAAGTCCTGCTGGATTCTTAGGAGCAATGCTTGATTATGTTTTACCATATACATGTGTTGGTCTAGCTGGTTTATTAATCTATAGAGGAAAGAAGACAAATTCAAATGTAACTAAATATGTATTCTTTGTTTTATCAATGATTGTTGCTGGATTATTAAGAGTGTTCTGGCATACATTATCTGGTGTTGTATTATATGAAGCTACTTGGTGGGCATCATTTGTTTATAATGCACCATATGTTTTAATTAGTATTGCTATCTGTGCAGTTTTAACTTCTATTTTAATTGATAGATTAGATTTTATCTTTGGTAAAGAAAATCTAGAAAACGAAGAAAACGAAGAAAACGAAAACGAAAACGAAAAAGAAGAAAATTAAAAATAACTAAGAAAACTAATAAAACTAATAAAACTGATATGACTAAGAAAACCTTTTTAACTAATAATAAATAAAATTTAAATGAAATAGAAGTGATGAGCGAAAGCTTATCACTTTTGTTTTATTTTTTTTCTAGAAAGTTAGTCTGTACTATGTTATAATCGGGTTGTAGAGAAAAGGAGAATTAAAATGAAGATTATTTGTGCTACCCAAAAAGATAATAAGGATTTATTATTAAACGAAATGTGTGATGTTTGGAATAGTGTTGTAACTGAACAATACTTTTTAAAGCCATTTACTCATGAATCATATAAAGCATATATAAATGCTAATGTGCATTTTGATTTTGATTTCGTTTATTTAGCTTATGAAGAAGAAAAATTAGTTGGTTTTGTTATCGGCGTTTGCAAACAAGGATACAAAGATAATCCTAATTATGGTGGATATTTTAATAGTATTGCTGTATTAAAAGAATACCGTGGAAAAGGAATTGGAACTAGTCTATTAAAAGCAATGGAAGATAAGATGGTTTCCTTTGGTCATAAGACTATATATGGAGCTTATTTCTTACCAAATACTTATAGTTGGTATATTCCTAATACCGATAAGCATGATCATCCATGTACTCCTGGTATTAGAGTTAATTCGCCAGAATATATTTTCTTAATTAATAATGGATATGATCCATATACTTATCAACATGCATTTCACTTGAATTTAAGTGAATACAATTATCCAGAAAGCGTTAGTAAGATTTTAGAGAAGAATGCAAAAGATGGAATTAAGATTGAATTATATGATCCAAAGAAACATTTTGGTTTAGAAGAATTCTATGCTGATGTGAAAGCACCTGATTTTGAGAAATGTATTAGAAGCAATTTAGAATTAGAAAAGCCATATCCATTCTTAGTAGTAAGTGAAAATGGTGCAGTTAAGGGTTGGACTGGCGCATTTTGGAATGAAGAGAGTGGTAGAGGACATTTTGATGGAATCATTATTTCTGAATCATTAAGGGGTAGAGGATTAGGTAAAGCTTTATTTGCATCCCTTGCTTATTATTCTAAACAAAATGGTGCTAAGTTTATGACATTCTATACAGGATGGAATAATGATGCTAGATATGTATATTTAGGTGCTGGATTCAAGATTGCACAAACATTTGCAGTTATGAAAAAAGTAATTAAATAATTTTTGTATTCGTTTTTATATTAATTTTCTTTATTTTAGATAATAAAAAATGTTATACTTAAGGAGAAAAGAATGGAGGTCACAATATGAAGAAAATTGTTATTGCTGGTGGTGGATCTATTGGAAGTCAGATTGCGTTTCAAGCTGCATATTGTGGCTATAATGTAACAATATGGCTAAGAAGTGAAAACTTTTTTGAAGAGACAAAAAAGAGAATTGATGATTTATATAACAAATATGTGGAAACATTGAAGTTGATGAGTACACCAGAAGGTAAGTCTATGAATAAATGGTGTATGGGACTTGCAAAGGGAGATTTTGTTTTAGAAGAATTGCTTGCAAAAACTAATTTTGCAGCTAAGACAATTAAACTTGAAACGAATTTGAAACGTGCAGTTGAAGATGCTGATTTAGTATACGAAGCTATTGTTGAAGATGTTGATAGTAAAATTAATTTCTTTAAAATGGTTTCACCATTACTTAAGGAAGATACAATTCTTGCAACAGCATCTACTTCAATTCTTCCATCAAAGTTATTGAAGGGAGTAAGCAATCCTGCTAATTTCATTGCTTTTCATTTATCTAGTCCTTTGATTGAACATAATCTTGTTGAGATAATGATTCATGAAAAGACTAGTACTAAAGTTTTTGCTGAGATGGTTGATTTTGCTGAGTCAATTAATTTAGTGTCAGTGCAATTATTAAAAGAACATAAAGGGTATTTATTGAATTCTTGTTTAATTCCATTTTTATTTGCGGCACTTGATTTATATTGTAAAGGAATTTCAAATTATGAGAATATTGATAAGGCATGGACTATAGGAACAGGTGCAGAGCTTGGTCCATTCCAAATTATTGATAGAATAGGTTTGAAGACTGTTAATGATGTAGTTAATGGATATAGAAAAGTTCCTTCATTAATAGCACCTTATGATTTCAATGGAATTTATAAGATGCTAAAACAATACGTTGACCAGGGTAAACTTGGTGTATTTAGTGGAGAAGGATTTTATAAATATAGTAAGTAGGTAGATAAATATGTTATTTTATTATATTATTACTGCTTTTTTATCTTTAGTTTTTTCTACTGCATATTTAATTATATATAAAAAGAGATTTAATATTTGTTTCACCTTTTTACAAGTATTAATTCCAGTTGTATGTTGTGCTGCCTTATATAGATCAATTACAGAGACAGCTGATGAAGCACTTTATGCAACATATGTCATTTATATTGCAGGTTGTTATTTTATGCCACTACTTTTCTTTGGTATTTTATCGCTTTGTGATATCAAAATTAAGAAGTGGTGGGTTGCAAGTAGTATTATTGCGGAGACAATTGTATATCTATTTATCATAACAACAAAATATACTAAATGGTTTTATAAGAGCTATGATATTAGTATTAGCAAAGGCGTTACAACATTAATTAAAGAATATGCATTTATGCATACAGTTGCTTATGTATTTTTAATTCTGTTTTTGATTTTGATTGTTGGTGTTTTGATTTATAGTTTACTTGAAAAGAATAAAGCTGTTAAGAAATATATTGCGGTGCTTGGCATACTTGGTATTATTAGTGTGTCATTATACTTGGGAAGTAGATATATCTTAGGTAGTGGTCAAGAAGATACAGCTACATATGTAATATGTCAGTTAATCATTTTATATATCAGTAAGGATTCATCGTATTATTATTTGGATTCCTATATGCTAGATACATTAGGACATGGTAAGGGTGTAGGAGTTATTACATTTGACTCAAAGCAGAGATTGCTTGTATGTAACGAAGAAGCAGAAGAGTGGTTCCCTGAATTAAAGGAATTACACGTTGGAGCACAAGTATCTAATGCGGAAGGGATCAATCCTAGATTTTCTGAATGGTTTGAAAAGTTTGAAAATAAGGATGTCACTAGTATAACTGATATTGTTAAGTGTGGAGAATTGAGTATTAAGTTTGATATCGATTATAGAAGTATTGATGATAAGATGTGTTATTGTTTCTTGTTAACAGATGACACTCCTCAACAAGAACTACTTAGAGTATTAAACAAGAATATCGAAAAGGTAACAGGTACAGTTAAGAAATACCTTGATCCATCATTACTTGAAAACTTACTTGATGAAAATATTGCTAATAGCGATGGTGAAGAATTTAATATTGCAGTTATGTTTGCTGATTTGCGTGGCTTTACTGCGATGACAGAATCAATTGAAGCCAAAGAAACAGTCCAAATATTAAATAAGTACTTAACAATAGCTGAACAAGCTATTCATAAATACAATGGTATTTTGGATAAATATGTCGGCGATGAAGTAATGGCGTTTTGGGTTGATATTAAAAACAATGGAGAAGCTGCACTTCTTTGTGCTAAGGCTGCGCTAGAAATTAAGAATACTTTAGTATCAATGGAAGATGAGATATATTCAGGATTTGCGAAAGAGTTATTCTATGGAATTGGTTTAAATTATGGTATTGCTATTTTAGGTAATGTTGGTAGCCGTACTCGTAAAGACTATACAGTAATCGGAGACACAGTAAATGTTGCTGCGAGAATGGAAGCAATCGCGCCAAAGAATACAATTTATATTACGGAAGCTTATAAAAATGTATTAGGTAATAACGCTGAAATTGTGACTGCGGAAGACAGATTAAGAGTAAAAGGAAAGACTGCTCCATTAACAGTTTATGAGCTTAAGTCAATTAAGAATACAACTGAGAAATATTTAACTCAGAGAAGTGAAATTAATTTGATTACTCAAAAATCTAATGGACCGGTATTGTATATTTGTGGATGCCGTGGAAGTTATCCAATTTCAGGTGTTAGATTTAGTCAATTCGGTGGTGAAACAACTTGTTTTGTTATTAAGAACAAGAAGCATGCAATTGTAATTGATGCAGGAACTGGTTTTTATAATGCGAGAAGGTTGTTAGAAGATTGCACAAGAATTGATGTAATCCTTACACATATGCATTATGACCATTGTATTGGTTTACTAAATTGGGAATTGTTCCCAAGCGGTGTCACTCCAACATTCTATGGAGGATTTAGTAAATGGGGTGGAGAAAATACCCTTCATACTTTATTTGAACCACCATTCTGGCCTGTTGACAATTCAAAAGGTAAATTAATTGATGTGCCTAGTGATGATACTCCAATTCAAATCTGTGAAAATGTTAGTGCAAGGTTCTTTGATGCACCACATCCTAACTTTGCAAAACTTGTCGTTTTAGAGATTAGTGGAAAGAGAATTTGTGTTTTAGCAGATAGTGAATCTTATGATGGTATTCCATTTAAGTATATTAAGGGATGTGATTTCTTAATTTATGATGGAATGTTTGATGATGCGGAATACATCAGAAATATTGGTAGAGGTCATTCTACATGGCAAGAAGGGGTTAGACTTGCGCAAAAGACTGGTGTTAAACAATTGATTATATCTCATCACAATTGGGAAAGTAGTGATGCAGTTTTAATTGACAGAGAAGAAAAAGCAAGATTAATGTATCCTGCTACTTCTTTTGCAAGAGTTGGGGAGAAGTTTGAAATTTAATAATTAATACAAAGCTATTTCTAATGAAAAGAACTTCATTTTTGAAATAGCTTTTTATTATTTTTATAATTATTTAAACTATTGAAAAATTTATATGCTATAATGAATGAGTATAAAAAATAAAAAGAGAAAGAAGAGGAAAAAATTATGTCTTGTACTACAATTTTAGTTGGTAAAAAAGCATCATATGATGGGTCTACTATAATTTCCCGTAATGATGATGGTAATTTTGAAGCAAAGAAGGTCGTTGTTGTTAAACCAGAAAATCAACCAAGAAAGTATAATTGTGTTATCAGTCATTTAGAAATTGATTTACCTGATAATCCTATGCGTTATACTGCAGTTCCTAGTATTAATACTAAATTTGGTTTATGGGCTGCTTGTGGAATTAATGAAGCGAATGTTGGTATGACAGCAACTGAAACTATTACATCAAATGCTAGAGTATTAGGTGCTGATCCATATGTTGTTTATAAAAAGGAACCTAACCCTAACAAAAAGAAACAAAAGGAATCAGAAGTATTCTGTATTACTCCTGAATATAAGATGGAAAAGAAGAATAAAAAAGATGATTATGTGGAGACAGTTGGTGGTATTGGTGAAGAGGATTTAGTTATTTTAACACTTCCTTATATAAAAAGTGCTCGTGAAGGTGTTTTGAGAGTTGCATCACTTTTAGAAAAGTATGGAACATATGAACCTAATGGTATGGCATTTAATGATGAAAATGAAGTATGGTGGTTAGAAACTATAGGTGGACATCATTGGATTGCAAAACGTGTTCCTGATGATAGAGTAGTTATTATGCCAAATCAATTTGGCTTAGATAATTTTGATTTTGATGATGCATATGGTGCACAAAAAGAAAATATGTGTTCTAAAGATTTAAAAGAATTCGTAGTAAAATATCATTTATATTTAGGACGCGATATGGGGGCTTTCAATCCTCGTTTAGCATTTGGTTCAAGAAGTGATGCAGATCATTTATATAACACTCCAAGAGCTTGGTATTTAGGTAGATATTTTAATCCAAGAACTTATAAGTGGGATGGACTTGATGCTGACTTTAGACCTGATAGTGATGATATTCCATGGTCATTTGTTCCGGAAGCTAAGGTTACTATTGAAGATATCAAATATGTATTGAGTTCGTTCTATCAAGGAACTCCATATAATCCTTATTCAAAAGGTGATGATGCTGGTAAATATCGTACTATTGGTGTTCCTAATACTGATGTATCTGGAATTATTCAAATTAGAGGATATATGCCTGATAAATTAAAAGGTGTTGAATGGTTGACACTTGGTGGAGCTAATTTCACTTGTGCATTCCCAATTTATACAAGTGTAAATTCACTTCCTAAATATATTAGTGAAACACCACTTGAAGCTTCAACTGAATATTTATATTGGGCAAGTAGAGTACTTGCTAGTTTAGTTGATGCTCATTTTTCTGAAAATATTGTATTTAGTGAAAGATATCAAAATGAAGTATTTAATAAATCTAGACAGCTTCAAGATGAATTTGATCAAAAGATGATGGATAGTAATAATTATGAATTGACTAGTGAATGCAATGAAAAAGTTGTCGGCATGGTTAAAAAAGTGACTGGAGAAGTATTATTAAGAGTATTAAATACAAGTAGTAATTTGATGAAAACAAGATTCCATCGTTCTGATAATTAGAATTGTTAATATAGAAATCGTAAGTAAATTTTACAAGTCTGTAAAATTAACTTGCGATTTTTTATTTGAAATATCTAATGAAATTTCAATTGAAATATCAATTGTTGTCAAGGAAAATAATAAATGCTATAATGTGTTTGTATTGGTAACATTTTTAATAAAAAAGAAAGGATATTGATCAATGAGTCGTGAACTGTTATTTATTGAAGGAATTTTATTTTGGTCATTCTTCTTATTGGTATTGATTGGCTTAACAATAAGTCTTAAGAGAAAAAGATCTTTTTTACCAGTAGTAATAATGTATGGTTTATTTTTTATTTGTAGTTTACTAGATGCTTCATGGATACTCATTTTTGAAAAAGAAGGGTTAGTTACTTTAAATAAAATATTGTATTTAGTGTTTATGAGTGCATATTCTTTTATTGGTTATTGTTGGGCAATTCATATAATCAAGAAAGTTGATAAAAAGAAATTATCTGAAAAATATAAGTTATCAATATGTTTACTAGTATTTCCAATATTTATGACAGTAGCAAATATTATTATAAATATTAATGGAAACGGTAAGGATAATTATTTGTACGAATATTACAGTAAAAACGTATTAAATCTTTTTACGTTAACTAGTACTTATGGTTTTTTTGCTATAGCATCATTACTATGTTTTATGAGAATAAAACATGCTAAAAATAAAGAAGAGAGAAATGAATTAATTGTTATGGCATCATTTGTTATTCCAATAATGATTTGTGGAGTAGTAGAGAGATTTATTCCTGTTGGTGTTCCTATTACTTATTTTGGTGTTTGTTTATCTGGAACTTTATACTATGTTGTGGTTTTAAAGAATAGAACAAAAGATGCTGAAAGATTGATTCAAGATGAGTTGAGAGAGTCTTTGAGAAAAGCTGAGATTTCTAATGTTAGTAAGACTAATTTCTTACTTAATATGAGTCATGATATTCGTACTCCAATGAATTCTGTTCTTGGATTTAGTAATATTGCAAAGAAGAATATTAACGTTGATAAGAATAAGGCAATGGATGCTTTAGATAAGTTAGAATCATCTGGTTTAGTATTACTTTCAATGATCAATGAGATTCTTGATATGAGTAAGGTAGAAACTGGACAAGTAATAATTGAGGAAAAACCTTGTGATTTGAAAGAATTGAATAAGGAGATTTATAACTTATTCAGTTCTACAGCTGAAGAAAAAGAAATTAAGTTTGCGTTTACTTCAAGTAATATTCATAATAAGTATGTTTACACAGATATATTTAATTTGAAGCGTTCTTTAGGTAACATTATTAATAATGCTATTAAGTATACAAACCCAGGTGGAAAGATAGAAATTATTTGTAGCCAAGATGATACAATTAAATATGGATATGGACAATATAAGTATGTAATTCATGATACAGGTATTGGAATTAGTTCTGAATTTATTGATAGTATATTTGATAAGTTTTCAAAAGAAACTAATACGACTAATTCAGGTTTACAAGGAGCAGGACTTGGTTTATCAATTGCTAAGAAGTTAATTGAACTTATGGGTGGAACAATTACTGTTGAGAGTGAAGTTGGACTTGGATCTTCATTTATTGTGGAGATTCCATTAAGAATTTTAGATAATCCAAAAGAATACGTTGAAGGAACAATGAATATCGCTTATGACTTCGTTGGTAGAAGAGTATTATTAGCAGAAGATAATAAGTTAAATAGAGAGATTGCTCACCACGTTTTGGAAGAAGAAGGTATTGTTGTTGAAGATGCTAAAGATGGTTTAGTTGCATTAGATATGTTTAAACTAAATGGATATGATTATTATGATTTAATATTTATGGATATCCAAATGCCTAATATGGATGGTTATGAGGCAACAAGAGCAATTAGGCAATATGAAGAAGAGATGGGTTTTAAACATCGTGTTCCAATTATCGCAATGACAGCTAATGCGTTTGAAGAGGATAGAAAGAATGCACTGGACGCTGGAATGGATGAACACATAACAAAGCCAATTAAGTTTGATGAAGTAATTAATGTAATTAGTAAGACAATTGATAAGTAGGAGTTGATTATGGGGACGACATTTCAATTTGAATGGGAAGTAAAATTAATTGAATGGATTCAATCTTGGTGTGGTGAATTTGGGAAAAATGTTTTTACTGTATTTACTATGCTTGGTGAAGAATTGATATTTATTCTATTACTTTCATTCTTATATTTTTGTGTTAATAAACAAATAGCTAAAAGGGTAGCAGTTAATATATTCTTTGCATTTATTGTTTTCCCTCAATTTAAAAATTTAGTTCAGAGAAGAAGACCTTATTTTGATAATCCAAATATTGAATGCTTAAAGCCAGTAAATAATGAAGGTGATATATATGATATCGCAACACAGGAATTTTCATTTCCAAGTGGACATTCAGCAAATGCTTTAACTGCATATGGATCTACAGCTCACTTTTTAAAGAAGAGATGGTTATATATTGTTGCTATTGTTGCTACAGTTTTAATCGGTATATCTAGATTTGCATTAGGTGTTCATTATCCAACAGATGTATTAGCTGGATATGCTCTTGGATTTATCATAATTTGTGTGACAAATTTGATGTATAAATATATTAAGAATGAGTGGATTATTTTTGGAATTCTTTTTGCTATTACAATTCCTGGATATTTCTATTGTACAACTAATGATTTCTTTACGGGTGCAGGAATGTTATATGGTGGATTGTTAGGATTAAAGTTTGAGGAAAAGTTTGTAAAATTTAAAGAAACTCATAATTTCTTAAATGGTCTTTTACGTATAGTTTTAACAGTACTTGTTTATTTATTATTAAATACTCTATTTAAACTTCCATTTAGTAGTGAGTTTTTAAGTAGCGGAACATTCTTATCATCAATGGTTCGTGTTATAAGATATACTATTGTGGTATTTGTTGTTATTGGAATTGATCCATTACTATTTAAATATTTTGATAAAGTTAAGATTTTAAAAGATAAGGAGAGTTAATCATTGATATTATATCAATGATAACTCTCTTTTTTTATTGAGTTTACGAGTTGCTTTTATAAATGTTTAGTGTTATAATCCTGTATTGTAGGTGTTGCAAAACTTAATAAGGAATCTAGTTAAAGTCTAGAGCTGTCCCAGCAACTGTAATATTCATATTTACTACACCGCGTTTTAATCGTGTGTCAAATAACATTTGTTATAAGACAAATCCATTGATAATATCGAGAAGGATGTGTAGTAGAGAATAAAGCCAGGAGACTTGCCTCAAAATTAATGGAGTCGCGCTATCTCGTTGTTTTAATACTTGCTGGTAGATGAGTATTTATAATTGATTAGATAGACTTGTATTTTATGGATAATAGTAATTGCTTGTAAGCTTGCAATTATTATTAATCGTCAAACACAAAGAACGCGGAATTCATTAAAGACGATGAATTCCTTTTTTGCGCCTTTATACATTCTCCATTAGTTATAGTTTTTCATACTTATTTAATGATTAATAAAGGAGGATGTAAAGGAATGAGAAACAAATTTATTAAAACATTATTATTAATGTTAGTTGCTTTCTTCGCTATTGTTTTAGTTGGTTGCGGAACTAATGCGCCTGAAAAGAAAGATGATCCAATTGATAATAACGGTGGCGAAAACAATGGTGGCGAAAACAACGGTGGTGAAACAGTAGATAAAGGTAATTATACTATTAAAGTAGTTGATTACGATGGAAAAGAAATTGGTAATAAGACTATTGAAGTTGGTAAGTACGAAAATGTTTACCTTGCATTACAAGGTGAATTCAAGACTGTTGGTTCAATAGGAGATTATGGAGCATGGTTAGTATCTATCAATGATTCATTATGTGATGCTAACTGGTCATTAATGTTCTATGAAAATGGTCAACAATCTGCTAATACTTGTGATAAAGTTGCTCCAGTTAAGGATGCAGTTTATGAATTTAAGAATGAATGTTGGGCAGCTGTTGATTATGGCTATGGTGCAAGCTTCGATGAAATCGATGTATTATTAGATAAGGTTATCTATAATTATGTTAAGACAACATTAAAAGAAGTAGTAGAAGGAACAAAGACTTATACTGGATCTACTTATTGGGAAATGTTATTCATCGATTTATTTAAGAGAGCTGGATATACTGCTAGTATGGTTGATTATAACTATTCAGCTGAATTAGCTGCAGAAATCGAAGGTGTTGATGTTAGTACATTAGAAGGTGCTAATATTGGTAAATATTATAGCCATGCAAAAGCATTAGGAAAAGTAGCTGAAGGATTTGCTGCTAGTTATGAAGCTAAATTAAGTGCAGTTGAATCATGGAATGATTGGGTAACTCCATTCGTTGTATTCCCTGCTAAAGATTTAAATTCTAAAAACGAAAAGTTAGCTGTTTTAGCAAGTGAAGCTATTACTGGTGATACTACATGGGGACCAGATGGAAACTTATGGAAAGTAACTGCTCAAGCATTGTTTGCTGACAGAAGCGAAGCACTTGATTTAAAGAGTTATGTAGATACTTGGGATAGTAAATCTCAATATGGAACTAACACAAGTAACGCTATCGTTTTACTTGCTGCTAGTGCATTAAATCAAGATGTTAGAGATACAGAAAAGTTTGGTAAGTTCACTTATAATGAAAAAGAATATGATTATTTAGCTTATATGTTTGCTAAGTTCTACAGCGAAGATTTAGGTTTAATGAAAGTTTTAGAATCTGATACAGCTGCTAATGCTTCTACAAACCAAGTTTATTGTGGATTACTTGCTTATAAGGTAATGAGAGATAGTAAGAAAGCTGCTAATATTTTTGGTACTGCTTACGAAGCTCCAACAGCTGAAAATAATTAATATTAAAATTTAATAACTAATAAGGAGGCAAATATGGAGTCACAAGACACAAAGAAAAATAATTTAAAAAGAATTATTATCGATTGTTTAATTACTATTATTTGTTTTGGTTGTATGATTGGAGTATTTGCCTACGTAAGAAATAGGAACAAAAGTAATTCTTTTGATGAAGAAAATGCAAATGGTAGTATTGTATTTAAACTATATGATGAAAATGAAGTATTAGTGATTGATGATGAATTGAAATTTACTGAAGGTGAGAATATATATAATATTCTCAATAGAAACTATACACTTAAAACAGTTGAGAGTGTGGGAATTGGTAAAGCAATTACGGAAGTGAATGAATATAAAACAAGCTGGAATGATGATTATTTTGCATTATATGTTGACGGTGTTTACTCAAATTATGGAGTTGAAGCGTTAAAGGCAAAAGATAAAATGGAGATTAAGTTTATATGGACAAAGCTAAATTAACTACTTTTAGAATTATTAGAATAGCTTTGTTTACTGCTATTTTGTTTGTACAAGAAGAAATAATGGTGTTTCTTCCAAATGTACAATTTACACAGTGCTTAATTGCTATTTATTATTTCTCATTTGGACTTCTTGATACGATTGCAATTGTATCAATTCATGTACTTTTAGATAATTTATTCATGGGTTCACTGAGTATCATTTATACTCCTGCGATGTACATCGGATGGTTGAGTTTAGTATTTATTTGCCATGCATTAAGAAAATGTAAGAACAAATACATTATAGCAAGTGCAGTTGGATTACACGGTATCATTTATTCTTGGTGCTTTGTAGTTACCTCTGTATTTATTATGAAGGTTGAATTTGTTCCTTATATTATTGCGGATATTCCTTTTGAGATTATTCTTGTAATAAATGGTTTTCTAACAACATTCTTGCTTCTTAATCCACTTACAAAAGTGCTTAAGAAACTTGAAAATAGGTTTGTAAATAAAAAGAATGAAGATGAAGTGAACCAATTGGAAAAGGAAAATAGTGATAATAATTGATATAAAAAATAGATGGTTGTTACAAATGTAACAGCCATTTATTTTTGTTAGTTTAAGTAAATGTTTACACAAATTAATAAGTTATCGTTTTAATTGACTTTTATTATAAAAAGTAATAAAATGTTTTCGATGTGTGAAAAAAACATATAATATATTTTGTGGAGGCAAATAATATGAAAAAAATTGATTTTGAAAAGTATGGTATTACTAATGTTAAGGAAGTAGTTTATAACCCATCTTATGAACAACTTTACAAAGATGAAATGGCTCCTTCTTTAACAGGTTATGACAAAGGTGTTGAAACTGAATTAGGTGCTGTTAACGTTATGACTGGTATTTATACAGGTCGTTCTCCTAAGGATAAATACATTGTTATGGATGAAAACTCTAAAGATACAGTATGGTGGACTACTGATGAATATAAGAACGATAATCATCCACTAAGTCAAGAAAACTGGAAAGTTTTAAAAGCATTAGCTCAAAAAGAATTATCTGGTAAGAAGTTATACGTTGTTGATGCATTCTGTGGTGCTAACAAAGATACAAGAATGGCTATTAGATTCTTCATGGAAGTTGCATGGCAAGCTCATTTTGTAAAGAATATGTTCATTCAACCTACTAAGGAAGAAGAAGAAAACTTTGAACCTACTTTCGTTATCTATACAGCAAGTAAAGCTAAAGTAGAAAACTATAAAGAAATGGGATTAAATTCTGAAACTGCTGTAGCATTTAACATTACAAGTCATGAACAAGTTATTTTAAATACTTGGTATGGTGGAGAAATGAAGAAAGGTATGTTCTCTATGATGAACTACTACTTACCATTACATGGTATCGCTTCAATGCACTGCTCAGCTAATACAGATATGGATGGAAAGAATACTGCTATTTTCTTCGGTTTATCAGGAACTGGTAAGACTACATTATCTACTGATCCTAAGAGATTATTAGTTGGTGATGATGAACACGGATGGGACGACAATGGTGTATTTAACTTTGAAGGTGGATGCTACGCTAAAGTTATCAACTTAGATAAAGATTCTGAACCTGATATCTATAATGCTATTAAGAGAAATGCATTATTAGAAAATGTAACAGTTGATGCTAATGGTAAAATTGATTTCGCTGATAAGAGTGTAACTGAAAATACACGTGTTTCTTATCCAATCAATCATATTAAGAATATCGTTAGACCTATTTCAAGTGCTCCTGCAGCTAAGAATGTTATCTTCTTAAGCGCTGATGCATTTGGAGTATTACCTCCAGTATCAATTCTTACTCCAGAACAAACTCAATACTACTTCTTAAGTGGATTTACTGCAAAGTTAGCTGGTACTGAACGTGGAATTACTGAACCTACTCCAACATTCTCAGCATGCTTCGGACAAGCATTCTTAGAATTACATCCAACTAAATACGCTGAAGAATTAGTTAAGAAGATGGAAGCTAATGGTGCTAAAGCATACTTAGTTAATACAGGTTGGAATGGAACTGGTAAGAGAATTTCTATCAAAGATACAAGAGGTATCATTGATGCTATCCTAAATGGTGATATCAATAAAGCCAAAACTAAGAAGATTCCATACTTTGATTTTGAAGTTCCAACAACATTAAATGGTGTTGATACAAAGATCTTAGATCCAAGAGATACATATGCTAATGCTAAGGATTGGGAAGTTAAAGCTCAAGATTTAGCTTCAAGATTTGTAAAGAACTTCGCTAAATACGAAGGAAATGCAAAAGGTAAAGCATTAGTTGCTGCTGGACCAAAAGTTAAATAAGATAGTTTATTAGATAAAAGAACTCTTTAAACAAAAAGAGTTCTTTTTTATAAGGTGGACTCAGGCAAGTTGAATAATTCATAAAAAAATAGTATAATCTTACAGGTGAGGTTAGAAGTATGCAAGAGATTATTGATCATTTAATGAAACTTAAAGATGATGAATATGCCGATTTTCAAGTTAAGTTAACTCCAGGATTAAAGAGATGCGATGTGCTTGGCGTAAGAAATCCTCTTCAAAGAGAATATGCAAAAGAACTATTTAAGAATCGAGCATTAACAAAAGAGTTTTTAAATGAGTTACCTCATAAATATTATGATGAGAATATGCTTCATGCATTATTGTTAGAACAAATCAAAGATTATGATGAAGTAGTAGCAGAACTCGATAAGTTCTTACCATATGTTGATAACTGGGCTGTATGTGATACGATGAAGCCTAAATGCTTTAAAAAGAATTTAGATAGATTACTTGTAAAGATAAAAGAATGGATTAAAAGTGACAAAGAATATACAGTTAGATTTGCTATTAAGTTACTCATGATGTTTTATTTAGATAGTGAATTTGATAATAAATATTTAGAAATGGTAAGTAATGTTGAGTATGATTCATATTATGTTAATATGATGGCTGCATGGTACTTCGCAACAGCACTTGCTAAGAAATGGGATGAAACAATTAAGGTGATTGAAAGTAGAAACTTAAGAAGTTTTATTCAAAATAAGACTATTCAAAAAGCTATTGAAAGTTATAGAATAACTGACAGTCAAAAAGAGTATTTGAGAACTTTGAGGAAATAGTATGAAAGATATTAAAGTATTATTTATTGGTAATAGTCATACATATGTCAATGACTTACCAAAGTTATTTAAAGAATATGCGAAAAGTGATGGATGTTGCGCTAGTGTATTTATGATTGCGCATGCAGGTTGGAAGTTAAAACAACACGCTGCAGAACCTGATGTTAAGTTTAATATTCTAAATGGGAATTTTGATTATGTAGTATTACAGGAACATGCTCATCCTTTTGGACCAAAAGAAGAAGTAATGGAAGCAATGAGAAAGATCAATGAATTTATTAAAGAAGCTAATTCAAAGCTTGTGATATTTCCAACTTGGTCAAAAAAGAATGAAAGAAATGTGCAAGGCTTTATGAGTGATGCTCATAGAGAGATTGGAAAAGAATTAAATGGAATTGTAGCAAATGTAGATTATGAATGGTGGAAAGCAATGGATAATAATCCTAGTGTTGATTTGTATGGTAGTGATGGAGCACATGCATCAATTTATGGAAGTAGACTTGCGGCAAAAGAAATATGGAAAAGTATTAATGGAGATTTAAAATAATGGAAAAAAACAATGAAGTTGTATTTAAAACTTATAATCTTTGTAAATCTTACAAAGGAAGAAGAGTTTTAAATAATGTTAATATGACAATTAATAAAGGTGATATTTATGGATTCGTTGGTGAAAATGGTGCAGGTAAAACTACCATCATTAGAGCGCTAACTGGACTAATAAATTGTGAGAGTGGAGAATTAGAATTATTTGGTGTTAAGAATAGTAATCCAGAATATTATAAACAATTAGAGCGTGTTAGTGCTATTGTGGAGAGCCCAAGTATTTATACTAATTTAAGTGCTTTTGATAATATTCTTTATCAACAAAAGTTACTTGGAATTGAAAATGAAGAGATGGCAAGAAACTTACTTCAACTTGTTGGATTAAACGGAGTAAGTGATAGTAAGAAAGCAGGTAATTTCTCACTAGGTATGAGACAAAGACTTGCAATTGCAATGTGTCTAGTTGCTAGTCCTGAATTTATGATTTTTGATGAACCAATGAATGGACTTGATCCAGTTGCAATTTCTCAAGTTAGAAATTTGATTCTTGATTTAAATAGAATTAAAGGAATTACTTTCTTAATTTCTTCACATATCTTAAGTGAACTTGATTTAGTTGCTAATAAATATGGAATTATTTCACATGGTAATATTGTTCTTGAAGAGAGTAGAAGTAGTATTGCATCTAAACTAAGAAAGACAACAATCTTTAATACAAGTGATGATGAAAAAGCTTATAACTTGTTAGTAAGTAATGGATATAATGTAGAGAAGAAAGATAATTTGTGTATCTATGATGAATTTAATAATAACGAAGTATTCAAGCTTTTTATTGATAACAATATTATGGTAAATGGAATTGAAACAAAAGAAGCTTCATTTGAAGATTTCTACTTATCTTTATTAGGAGGTAGAAAAAATGCGTAATTTATTAAAAGCTGATTTCTTTAGAATTTTTAAAGACAAACTGTTTTTAGCTCTTTGTATTAGTGTTGGAGCACTTAGTATATTTACTCCACTTGTTTATGTTGGTATTGATAGACTTATTTCAGTTGAAGAAGAGGGTGTAACATCTCATATATTCTGTGCTGTTGATTTGTTTGGAATGTTCTTTTCTTTAACAAGTGTAGTTGGTATTCTTGTTCCCGTTTTAACATCAATTATCTTAAATAGAGATTTTAAAAATGGAGTTATTAGAAATAAGCTTACTTCTGGTAAAAATAGAGAGACAACTTATTTAGCTGCATTAATTGAAAATCTAATTTTGGAAATTGGATTTACAATTGTATTTGCACTTATTGGTTTTATTATTGGGGTTACATTTTTACCATTTAGTTTAAAGACTGATTATGTATTTAGTACTGAGTTATTACATATATTCTTTATATTTATAATTAATATCTGTGTTTTAGTATTCCATTGTAGTGTTATTACATTCTTTATTTATGCAACTCGTTCATTAGCTCTTGCTATCATTATTCCATATGTAATAGTGAATATTGGTAGCACTATTACTTCAATTGGATCAATAATTGCTGCTTTGGAATTAGGTAATAACCCTGAGTCACAATTAATTGGATTAAAGATTATAGAAATTATTAATTTCTATGGTGGTAAAGAAGCATTGTTATCTTCTTTTATGTCTAATAACTTTAGTATATTTGCTTTAACTGAAGGTGTAGGATATAATGTATTTGATGTATACCATGTAGTTGGTTATACTGTTATTCCTTTAGTGTTTGCAGCATTATTAAATTATTTAGGAATTACTATTTTTAGAAAGAAAGATTTGAAGTAGGTGAAGAAAATGAAGTATTGTGTTTTTTGTGGAGAAAAAATAGAAGATGATTCAACTTTCTGTCCTCATTGCGGAGGAAAGCAAGGCATTAGTTGTTCTAATGAAGAGATGAATGCAAGTGGTGAAGAGACAAATACTATTGCTATTTTAGCAATAATCTTTACATTTGTTTTTACAATCGTTGGATTAATACTAGGAATCCTTGGAATGAATAAAGCAAAACAAATGAATGGAAAAGGTTTTGGTTTATCTTTAGCTGCTGTAATTATTAGTGCGTTATCAATTGTTATGGAAATTGTGGTAATTGTAATTTTGATTGCTTTTTGGGGTACTTATTTTGAGGAAGCTGTAAATAGTAGTTCAGTTTTTCTAGTATTCTTTTGACAATTGTTCTATATTCATATAAAATAAAGGAGTAACTAGGGAGGGTTGTTATGAAATATTGTAAACATTGTGGTGCAGAGTTATTAGATAGTGATGCATATTGCTTAAAATGCGGTAATAAAGTTGAAGAAACAGAAATAAAAGTTGTAATGGAAAACCAAACTAATGGTATGGCTGTTGCTGGTTTTATCCTTGCATTCTTTATTCCACTACTTGGTTGGATTTTTGGTGCACTTGGAATGAAAAGAGCAAAAGAAATTAATGGCAAAGGATATGGTCTTTCAGTAGCAGCTATTGCTATTGCAACTGCAAACTTTGTTTTATCTATGATCTTATATTTTAATAGATAAGATAAATAGGGAGTACTTTTAAAGTACTCCTTTTTTAAACAATTATTTTTTTTAAATATTTTATTTATTGAATTCATTTTCTAAATTGAATACATTCATGTTTTCGCTAACTGCGTTTTCACTTTCGCAAGTAATTTTTGCTGCTGATAAACCGTATTTGATTACATCTTGTGAGAAGGCATTTTTTGAATAAGCATAGATCATACCAGCTAAGAAGGCATCTCCTGCACCATTTGTGCTAACAACACTTGCTTCTTTTGATGGAACGATGTATTCATCTGTTGGAGTTGAATAGAATACTCCTTTACTACCTAGAGATATACAAACATTAGTAATACCTTTTTCATGTAGATATTTACTTGAACGGATGAAGTCTTCACCTTTTTCAATTTTGATTCCAGTTAATACTTCACATTCTAGTTTATTTGTTTTTAATGCGTAGATGTTAGCATTTGTTTTGTTTAAAACGTTAGCTAGTTTTTCTGCTTTTGTAATTGATACCGTGTCCACAAAGCAAGGTTTAGTGATGTTTGTTGATAGGAATTCAATTGCAATACTTGTTAAATTGGTATCAAAAACTACACAATCACTATTATTTAATATATCTAATTTTTCTTTTAAATAATCAATAGATATTAAATTGATAATATCCATGTCATTAGCTCCAATTATTAAGTCACCTTGTTTGTCATTTACACAAAGATAAATTGATTGAGAATAATCATTTGTATAAATAGCATTACTTAAATCAATATTGTTTTTATTTGAATGATCTTTAATCATTTGACCAAAGTTGTCATTGGATATTGCGGTAAACATGGAAACGTCTTGGCCAAGCAAACTTAAATTATTTGCTACGTTTCTTCCGACTCCACCCATACTCATTTTAATTTTACTAAGGTTTGAATCATATAATTTGATATCATTAGAAAGTTTAGTTGTGATATCAATATTACAAGCACCAATTACGGAAATTTTCATGTTTTGATTCCTCCTTTATAGTTACATTATACAATAATTACAAATAGTCTTTCAAATGTTTTTATTTTTTAATTATTTATGGTATACTGATAAAAAGAAAAAAGGTGAAGATATGAAAAAGAGATTAATATTACTTATGTTTATAATATTTGGATTATTTTTAGTTGGTTGTAATGAAAGTATAGATGATAAACCAAATGATGATAATGATATAGTTAATGATAAAGATAATAACCTTGATAACAAAGATGATAATCAAGATAACAAAGATGATAATCAAGATAACAATGATGTTATTATTCCTGAAGGATTGACTAAAGAAGAATATGATAAAATAGTTTCTGATTTTGCGAAAATGATAATGGGTACAAAGGAAAATGTCAGAATAACACATTTCTATGGTAAATATAATGATAAATATGCATTATGGGTGGATGCAGATGGTGTTTATTATACTGAGGAAGAAATTAGTTATACCATTGCAGGAGTTCCATTTAATTATTCTAATAGTCATCAAATAGTGATTTATTACAATTCTGAATTTATTAATCTAAATAAAGCGTATATTGATGATTTAATTAGTCCAAGTGATGTAGTTAGCATTTATAATAAATTTAAAAATAAACAAGTAACTTGCTCAATTGATAAGCTCATTATTAATGATATTAATGGTGAAAAGTTATTTGTATTAGAATGTAGATTCAATACATTATTAAATACTGAAACTGTAACTAAGATGATAAATGAAAAATTAAGCAATTCTAATAAATATAAAGTATATCTTGATAAAGATAAAAAAGAATTATTAGAAGAGATAAGCTTTAGTGAAAGAATGGAAGTATACGTAGAAGTGGAAGAAGTTATATTATCTAAATGGGATGAATTATTAAATAAATATAAGAGTAGTGAAAATGTTAATCAATTGTTGTTTGTGAAACACACAAGTGGATCTAATGCTTTGATAGAGTTTTATAATAAAGTTGATGGAAAGTGGAAGTTAGTATTTAGTGAAAATGGTGTAGTTGGAACTAATGGAATCGATAAACAAAGAGAAGGAGATAAGAAAACTCCTACTGGAGATTTTGGTATCGGTAGTGCCTTTGGAATTCAAGCTAATCCAGGAACTAGTATTCCATATATCGATGTAAAAGCTACGACTTTTGCTTGCGATGAAAATAGTCCTTATTATAATACTATTATTGATACAGATAAGGTAGATCATGTTTGTCATGGTGAAGAGATGTTTAAATATAAAACAGCATATGCATATGGACTTCAAATTGGATACAATTTAGAAAATGTATATCCATTAGGTAGTGCTATATTTTTACACGTAAAGAGCGGAAGTAGTACTGCAGGTTGCGTTGCAATAACTGAAGAACATATGAAAACTGTTCTTAAGATGAGTGATCAAAATTTAAGAATTTGTATATTTGAAAAATAGGATAAGATATGAGTTATACAAGAGAAGATATAGAATTAATTGTTAATAATCAAAGAGAATATTTTTTATCTAATGAGACATTAGATATTAAATTTAGAATTAGACAATTAAAGAAATTAAAGAGTGCTTTAATTGATAATGAAAAATTGATAATCGAAGCACTAAAGAAAGATTTAGGTAGAAGTGAAGCGGAAGCTTATTTTTGTGATTTTGGTTCTGTTATTCTAGAACTTAATGAGACAATTAAAGGAATTAAGAAATGGGCAAAACCAGAAAAACATTTTAGTGGTTTTGTATGTTTTCCATCAATTAGAACTAAAGTATATAAGATGCCATATGGAGTTAGTTTAATTATTAGTCCATTTAATTTTCCATTTATGTTAAGTATTGGAGTTCTAATACCTTGTATAGCTGGTGGTAATACTGCTGTAATTAAAGCTAGTAGTAAGTCAAGTGAAAGTACTAAAGTATTAATTAAATTAATTAGTGAAAACTTTGATAAAAAATATATCACCGTTATTGATGGTGGTCATGATGTAGCTGACTATTGTTTAGATGCTAGATTTGATAAGATATTCTATACTGGTTCACCTAATGTTGGTAAACACGTGTTAGAACGTGCTAGTCGCAATTTAACTCCGGTAGCCTTAGAACTTGGTGGTGAAACTGGGAATTGGTGTATAGTAAGGCGCGATGCTGATTTAAAAGATGCAGCAAGAAAGATTGCCTTTTTTAAAGCACTAAATTCTGGTCAAATTTGTATTAATGTAAATCAAGTTGCTGTGGAGAAGGAAGTTGCTAAAGAATTTATTGAGGAATTAAAACGAGAATTTGTTAGACAATTAGGTAGTGATATCGTTAATAATCCAGAATATCCTAGATTAATCAATAAGCAAGCATTTGATAAATGTGTAAATGAATTAGATAATTATAAAGATTTGATTGTGTTTGGTGGAGAAAGAAATGAAGAAAGTTTGCGAGTTTCTCCAACTGTTCTATATCCGATTGATATTAACGAAACACTCGTAAATCATGAACTATTTAATCCCATACTTCCAATTGTGGAGTTTGATGATGTAGATGAAGTATTAGATGTAATTTCTAAACGTGAACATGGACTTGCTCTATATTTGTTTACTAAAGATATTAAATGGGCTAAGAAAGTCATGAGTACTATGCAATATGGTGGTGGATGTATCAATGAAGTATGTGTTCACATGATGGTTAAGGGAGTTCCATTTAATGGAACAGGTCACTCTGGAATGGGAGCTTATCATGGAGAATATGGATTTAAGGAATTCACTCATCCTTGTACAGTATTATTTGGAAAGAATAAAGGAAATCTCAGTTTAAGGGAACACCCTTATACAGAGAAGAAATATAAATTTATTAAGTGGTTTGAAAAATAAAAGAGGGATAGAAAAATGAAAGAAATAAAAAGATTTGACATGGCAAAAGCGCCTATTAGGACGAGATGGTTTTTAAAACCACTTAAGAAGATATTGTGCGCTGGTGACTTAAAGAAACATAAACCAGTTATCACTTATGTGGGAACTGAAAATATAAAAGCACCATTTTTGCTTTTATGTAATCATAATGCTTTTTTTGATTTCAAGGTGGCAACAAAGGTTCTTGATAAGAATGATGCAAATTATGTAGTTGCTATTGATGGATTTTTAAATAGAGAATGGTTACTTAGAAGTGTAGGTTGTATTTGTAAGAGAAAGTTTACTAATGATATTACAGTTATTAAGAATTTAAAGAAGGCAATTGAACTTGGTAATGTTGCGGTTGTTTATCCGGAAGCTAGATATTCATTATGTGGCACAACAGCAGTTTTACCTGAAAGCTTAGGTAAATTATGTAAATTCTTAAAGGTTCCTGTTGTGACTTTAATTTGTCATGGACATCACGTAAATAGTCCATTCTGGGATACTAGTCATGATAGAGGTGTTGTGGGAACTGAAGCTACATATAAATTGTTATTTACAAGTGAAGAAGTAAAAGAAAAAACAGTTGATGAGATCAATGATGCTATTTTAAAAGAATTCCAGTATGATGATTTTGCTTGGCAAAAAGAAAAAGGAATTAAGATTAGTGAAGAAAGAAGAGCTGATGGATTAGAAAAAGTTTTATATCAATGTCCTCATTGCAAAGCTGAATACAAAATGATTAATTTAGGAGATAAATTAAAGTGTGAAGAATGTGGAAAGACGTGGGAAATGACTGAACTTGGTGAAATGAAAGCAATAGATGGTGAAACTGAATTTAGTCATATACCTGATTGGTATGAATGGGAAAGAAGTAATGTCAGACGTGAAGTGGAAAATGGTACTTATAGTACTGGAGAACTAAATTGTGAGATTGATTCTCTTCCTAAAGATAAATTCATTCATTTAGGTAAGGGAACATTTATTCATGATATGAATGGATTTAGGGTTAGATGTGGTGAAAATATTACTAGAACTTGTGAAATGAATATACCGGTTGAAAGTGTTTATTCAACACATATTGAATATAGGTATTTGTTTAAACATGGAGATTGTATTGATCTAAATACAATTAATGATACTTGGTATATCTATCCAGATGGTAGTAAGCCATTTAATGTAACTAAGATTGCTTTAGCAACAGAAGAGTTATATTTTAAGAAAATGGAAGAAAAAGGTGTAAAAATTAAAAAAGGTTTTGCATAATTAAAATTATTAGATAATAAAGATAATATTTAAAAGAATAGGTGCAATATTTAAGCTGTAATCATTCTTTTGTAATTATTCTATTAACTAGTGATGTAATAAATAAATGTAAAATAAAATGATTTTTAAAAGGATAAAAATATATGTATGATGTGAAAATTACAGCTATTAGAAAAGTTTGGTATGAAGATTTATCATTAATGTATGAAAATCCGATATCACATGCGTGTAGCATTAATGAAGGAGATGTGTTCATTTCTCGTGGTGGAGAAAAGCCAGTTGGTTTTTGTGATAGTGCATGGGATAGTGTAAAAGAGTTTGTTATTAGACTAGCTAAGGGTGAAGGAAATTTTTATGATGGCTGGATGAAAAATAAATACAGTGCGATGATATCTTGTAATGATGGATTTAGACCTGTAAGTTTTTATTTGGAAAGGATAGATTGTTAAAAATGGAGAATAATCAAGTTTTGGATAATCAATTTGAAGTTGATGTAAATAATGTTAATGATGAAAGAGAAAGATTAGAAGAGTTACGGGAGAAATTTGGTAATTATAAAAAGAGTTATAAGAAAGCTGGAGCTTGTGTATTGTGGTGGTTTGTAATTATGAATGTATTATGTACTATCATAATGAGTATAGGTGTTGCTTTTTTATTTGTTAATTATTTGATGAAGCATGGAACTGATAGTCTTAATTTATCTAATCCTCTTGAATTGTTTGATATTTTAAAAGCTGAAGGAAACTTTTATATTATTCCTTTATTATATTTAATTGGAGATTTTGCTTCAGGTATAATTGCTTATTTTATTGCTCGTAAGATTGTTTATGGTAAGGGATTTGTAAAGGAAGAAAAGAGAATTAGAAAATTAAAGGGAAAAGAAATTGGTATTTATATTTTAATGGCTTTTGGTCTTTGGGGAGTAGGAGCTGTCGTTGGTAATTTACCTGAGTTCTTTGGACTTGCTAAAAGTTCACAAGAAATAGAAATGATATTTGGTGGAAATGAAATATTCTATGTAATTCTTGCTATTATTGGTGGACCAGTATTTGAGGAATTGATATTCAGAAAAGCATTTATTGATGCTACAAGTAGATGGGGAGAAGCTTTAAGTGTTTTAGTTAGTTCATTATTCTTTGGATTAGTTCATGGAAATTGTGGGCAATTCTTTTTAGCATTTTTAATTGGATTATTATTTGGTATCATTTATATCAAAACTAAGAATGTATTATATACAATGGGATTACATTTTATGATTAATACTTGGGCAAGTGTTACAACAGTTACTAGTTTAATTGGTGGTAATGTTGCTAGAGTTGGAGATTTAGTTTGGAATATAGTAACTTTGGTATTAATTATTGTAGGTGTTATTGTATTAGTATTATGGAAAAAGAGTGAATTATTAAGGGTTGAGAATAAGAATGAATATGATGGTAAGTTAGTACTTCGTAATGGTATGATTTTAACATTGTTAATTATTTTTATTGCATTACTTGCGTTTAGTGAATTTAGTAGTTTACTTGGATGGTTTGTTACTGGAGTAAGACAACATTCAATAAGTCTAAAATATATTGTGTTGTTAGTTCCTATTAGTGCTTTTATATATTGTATTGTGAAGATATTTAAGGGCATTAATACTAAGTTTCCGATGAGTAAATAGAGGTTATATGAAAATATTGAAGATTAATATTATATCGAAAAAAGCTTATAAGATAATAATAACTTCTTTATTTGTATCAATTATCATATTTTTGATTCTTGCTCTTGCAACAAGAATTAGAGTATATGAAAATAGGGATTATGATACAAAAGAAAAAGTAGCTTTGTATATCTACAAATATAAAAAGATTCCAAGAAATTTTATAACTAAGGATTATGTAAAAAATTATTTGGATATTAGTTCACAAGAGGCGATTTCTCGGGGATACAATATTGGCGGTGACAACTTTGAAAATAAGGGAGCAATTAGTAACTTTACCAATTCTCAGTATCTCCACGAATGTGATATTTATAAAAGTAGGGATACCGCAAGTGTTGATGGTAGAGGGGCAGTTAGATTAGTCTACGAGCAATACGGGAAACCTAAAGTATATTATACAGAAGATCATTATAATTCATTTAAATACTTATCAGAGTTTAGTTTGAATATTGTAAGTAATATAATGTGGATAATGTTCTTTGTATGCGCGGTAAGCGAAGTGTTCTTTGTTATTGTGATGCCTGTAGAATACAAATTAAACTTGTTTAGAGAAGATAAGAAGAAGCAAACTGAAATAGAAGCGGAAGAAATAAAATAGAAGGAAGACATTTTGTCTTCTTTTTTTGTTTGTTTTTTTGCAAATTCTTGACAAAGTGCGGGG
>OCVV011341125.1_pt1 | contig 30019 bp, 25 predicted proteins | sample 1539721 | NCBI WGS metagenome assembly OCVV01 (sample SAMN02144230, study PRJEB22623) | gut metagenome | biome: sheep rumen | host: Ovis aries | place: New Zealand | reverse complement strand
AGAAAATCAAATTCACTTATATCTAAATCCTTTAACAAACATTGGCTTTCAATGTTATGTCCAGATTGAGTAGTGATGTTTTTAGAATGAATGGATGCTGTTATAACTTCAATTTTACTTCTTCTAAGTATATCAACAGTTGCCAATGCTTCTACATCTTCAAAACCATTTTCTAATATAATTAAAGCTTTCATATTTTAAAACTCTTTCTTATTAATATAGTATATTTTTTATATTTTTTAATAAGCTAACTTATTAAATGTATCCCAGTCTAAATTCTTAATTAATAGTAAAGCAATTTTTTTAACTGCTTCCATATCATCTACACTCGCAATTGCGCCAGTTGTATGGATATATCTTGCAGGCAAGCCAAGTGTTGTAACTAAAGCTCCACCTTTAGAATATTGGAAACTTCTTGCATCTGTTCCACCGGCTGATGCAAACATTTGGAATTTAATTCCGTTTTCTTTTGCTAATTTTTCTATATAATCTTTTAGCTTTACATTCATAATACAACTTGGATCATAGAATCTGATTAAGAAACCTCTATCTAAACCACATTGTGGTTCAGGACCTTCACCTGCTGGGCTAACATCAATTGCAAAATATGCATCTGCTTCTAAAAGTGTTGCAGCAGTTTGAGCTCCACGACATCCTACTTCTTCTTGAACTGTTCCTCCAAATATTAATGTATTTGGATGTTCCATTTTGCTAGCTTCTTTTGCAAGTTCGATTGCTAAGCCAACGCCAAATCTATCATCCCATGCTTTAGAAATAATTCTCTTTCCACCTTTAGTGATATAAAAATCATTTTCTGAGCATACTTGCATACCAATTTTTACGCCCCAGCTTTCAGCTTCTTCTTTACTAGATGCACCAATATCCAATAATAAATCACTTACTTCCAATGGCTTTCTATCTTGACCCTTTGTAAGATGAGGTGGAACATTTCCAACAATACCTTTAATTGTCTCATTTTGATTAATTACAATAACCATTGTTTGACTTACATATGTATCTGCTGTAACACCACCGATGTTCATTAACTTAATTTTTCCATCTGGTTGGATTTGATATACAATAAATCCTACTTCATCCATATGACCTGCAAATACAATTTTTGGTCCATTTCCCTTTAGCACGCCAAAGACAGACCCTAATCTATCCTCTTTAATTTCATCAGTGTATTTTTTAAGTTCATTCTTAACAAACTCTTTTACATCCCATTCATGACCACTAATTCCATACATACTTGTCAATTTTTTATATAATTCTAAATCAATCATTTTTCTATTTCTCTTTCTTATTAATATAGTACATTTTTTACTTTTTAATTTCTGTATAATAAATTACATTTCCTTTAGCAGTAAACTTATCTTCATATTCAGTAGTAATTACACCTGGATCATCTGAATGCAAGTCTAAGCTAACTTTTTCAATCTTAAGTCCCATCTCATTAAATTCCATCAAACTATATTCAAATAGTTTTCTATTATCAGTTTTAAATTCTATATCTCCATTCAAAATGAATAACATATCATTTAAAAACTTTGGATTAGTTAATCTTCTCTTTTCATGTCTTGTCTTTGGCCAAGGATCACTAAAGTTCAAATATATTTTACTAATCTCATCTTTTTCAAATACTTCTTTCAATATAGCTGCATCACAACATACATATCTAAGATTACTTGGAGTAGATTCTCCGAATGTGGATAAAGTCTTATAAACAATACTTGGTACCTTTTCAAGTCCAATATAATTTATATCTGGATTTCTCTTGGCATTCTCATTAATGAATTTACCTTTCCCCATTCCTATTTCTAAATATATAGGATTATTATTTCCAAATAGTTTATTCCAATTTCCTTTGTACTCAGTTGGGTTTTCAATTAATAAACCATTATAGTTTTCTAACTTTTCGTTTACGTTTTTTACTTTCCTAACTCTCATACTATTTTGCTAACTCCGTTAATGCTTCTGCATATATTTCACATGCATCCAACAAATCTTCAATATACATGTATTCGTCAACAATATGACAAACATCTTCTCTATGTGGTTTTAAAGGACCAAAAGCAACACAATTCTTCATATGTCTAGCATATGTTCCTCCACCAATTGTAAGTAGTGGTGTTTTGTCATCACCAGTAACTTTAATATATGCTTTATGAAGTGTATTAATTAGTTCACTATGTGGTTCTACATATAGTGGCACACTATCAGAAACTATTTTTACTTCTAAATCAAATTCACTTGCATATCTTCTTAATTCTTTAAAGAAATTATCTTTATCCCATCTTACAGGATATCTTAAATTAAGTCCTACTTTTCCACCATTCTCATCAATATTCAAAATCGCTACATTACAAGTTAAATCTTTCATCTCAAAATCGCTAAAATCTAAGCCCATATCTTTAAATCTTGAATCATTTAAATATTTACTAATGAACTTGACTAAATTATTGTCACATTTGTCCTTTAAGAAATTACATAGTTTTAAGATAGAGTTTACGCCAAGCTTTGGTTCCATAGCGTGAGCTCTTTTACCATATGCATATATCTTTTCTTCTTTTATCTCGCCTTTTGAGTTTGTTTTTTGCAAATACTCTTCGTATTCTTTCTTATTAATATTATCTAATTTTGCCCACGCACTTTCTGGGACAACATTATATCTATCTCCTGATTGAGCAATTAAAGAGCCTTTTTGCTTTGATTTGATATCAATTGATAAGATTCCCTTTTCACCATAGATCAATGGGAATTGAGCATCAGGAGAAAATCCCATAGTTGGCATAGGTCTAACTTCTAAATATCTTTCTAAATCACGACTTCCAGTTTCTTCATCTGTTCCAAGAATAAGTATTATCTTCTTATTTATAGCATAACCTAGATCACGCAATGCCATCATTGAGTATAAAGATGCAATTGCAGCACCCTTGTCATCAAGCGCACCCCTTGCATATATTTTATTATCTCTGATATTTGGTTCAAATGCTGGAGTTGTCCATCCGGTTCCAGTAGGAACAACGTCTAAATGACATAATACTCCAATAGATTCTTCTCCTTCACCAATTTCAATTTCACCAATCATGTTATCAATATTAGTTGTTTTAAAACCATACTTTCTTCCAAGTGACAAACAATAATTTAATGCATCAACACATCCTTTACCAAATGGAGCTTCCTTTTTATCTGGTTGTCTAACTAAAACTGTATCAATTTTTAGTAGACCGAATAAATCATTAATCATATTTTCTCTTTTCTTATTAATATAGTCTTTAAACATAAAACACCTCTTTAATATTATTCTATAATGATTATACCATTTTTGAATTTAAATTGATATATATTTGATAATAAAAAGGGACTAATTTAATAGTCCCTCTTAAACTCTATATTATTATCCTAATAAAGAGTGTAATGCATAAATTAAAACAAATAGAGTTGTAGATACAGTAGACATCATCTTGATAAAGATATCAAGAGCTACACCAACAACGTCTTTTCTTGTGTCACCAATAGTATCACCAGTTACAGCAGCCTTATGAGCAGCAGTTCCTTTTCCATGTCCAGGAATAGCTCCACTTTCAATATACTTCTTAGCATTATCAAATGCACCACCTGAGTTACCCATGAAAATAGCTCTAGGAATAGCAACAACTGTAGCACCTAATAAAATACCAATTACAAAGTCAACTCCAAAGATAGCACCACCAACAAGTGGAACAACTAATGCGATTACTGATGGCAATAACATTCTTCTTAAGGCAGATGAAGTAGCAAGTCTAACTAGTTCATTATAATCAGGATCCTTTTCACCAGCTAAAATAGCAGGATCAGATAATTGTTTATCACCAACATCAGCTAATTCCTTAGCAGAATCAATTGTATTATCAGTTAACAATGCACTGAAGAATTCAATTAATGCACCACCAATTATACATCCAGCTATAACAATGAAGTTTGAAATGCCTGGCACATCAAGACCCAAAGAAGCATAATTTCCAACATATGCAACAATCAATGATACAGTTGCAAAAGCAGCTGAACCGATAGCAAATCCTTTCCCAATAGCAGCAGTTGTATTACCAACTGAATCTAACTTATCTGTAATTTCTCTTACTTCTGGATCTAAGTGACAACTTTCAGCTAATCCACCAGCATTATCAGCAATAGGACCAAATGCATCAATAGATACAGTAGTACCAACAAATGAAAGCATACCAAGTGAAGCTACTGCAATACCATAAGTCTTACAAATAATACCAGAAATTAATAATGAAGCACCAATAATCAAAATTGGTAACATACATGATTTAGAACCAACAGCGTCACCCTTTGTTACTACAAATGCTTCACCTTCAGTTGCATATTCTGCAATTGTTCTAGTTGGTTTATAATCAGCACTTGTATAATATTCAGTAATAATACCAATAGCAACTCCACTAACAATTCCTAAAATTGAACAAATCCATGGAGAAGCCCAACCAAATTTAAATCCAATAGCCTCATTAAGTTCAGCTGAATTACCCTTAAATGCCATATAAGAAATAACTCCACTTAAGATAACAGCAATTCCAGCTGAAATATAAGTAGCTAAATTTAATTCCTTAGATGGATTATTACCCATTTTCTTTAATGAAACGAATACTAAACCAATTACACAACCAAGCAATCCACCACCAGCTACTACAACTGGATACATATAAGCAGATTCAAAGAATGCTTTTGTCATCACTCCTGCATAACCCACATTAGATACTAGTGAAATAGCAATAACGATTGATGCAGACATTGTAGCAACAAAACTTTCTAATAAATCTGAGCAGTTACCAGCGATATCATTTACATTATCACCGATGAAGTCAGCTATTACATTAGGAACACGACTATCATCTTCTGGTAAATCATTACGAATCTTACCTAAAATATCAGCTGAAATATCAGCAGCCTTAGTATAATTACCTCCGGCAACACGATTAAACATCGCTACTGTTGAGCAACCAAGTGAATAAGTAGTAATTCTCATAATTGAAGCATTAGTTAATAACTTTTCAATAGCAATTAAACCATTTCCCTTGAATCCATTAATAGTTTCAAGTCCAACGCCTGTAAGAGTTGTAGTCTCTTGAGGTCCCACTTTACTAATTAATATAATTGCAACAAGTCCAATTAAGCCTAACGCTTGAACAGATAGTCCACTTATTGAGCCTCCACACAATGCAACCTTAACAGTTTGGCCAATTGACATTGATTCTCTTGCCTTATTAGCAGTACGAACATTAGCATATGTAGCGCTCTTCATACCAAGAACACATACAATTGTACTCATACATGCGCCAACTAAATAAGTTACACCACTCCATTTTTCAATAAATAATGAGAATAAAACACCTACAACAGCAATAACAATAGCTATTGTTGTGAACTCTTTTTTAATAAAAACATTAGCTCCATCACGAATAATGCCACTCATCTTAACCATTTTCTCTGTTCCTTCAGGCATCTTCTTAATTTTTAAATAATTATATAGAACATACATAAAGGCTAAGAAGCAAATAACTAAAACAACCCACAACCATAATTGTGTCATATATACCTCCAAAATAAAGCCACATATTTTTTACATTTTATCACATAATCACTTCATTTGTCAATTTTACTCCCTAAACAAAAAAGAGAATGAAAAACATTCTCTTTCTTATATATTTACATCTATCCTAGGAAAGCAGCAAACAACAAACTTGCTAATCCATAGTATATTGCAACAGCAATAATATCATTTAATGTAGTAATAAATGGTCCACTAGCCACAGCTGGGTCAATATTGATCTTTTTAAATAGGATCGGAATCACTGAACCAGAGAAAGTTGATATAGTCATCGCACATAAAAGGGCAATAGATACACACATTGCAGCTAATAAACATGTCTCAATACTAAATTCATATGTCTCTACTATAGTAGTTTTAGTTAAATATAGAAATGTAAATACAGCTACAAATGATAAACTACCCAATATAAGACCGTTTGATAAGCCAATTGCTGTCTCTTTTCCTATAGTTTTTGCAATTAATTTCTTATCTACATCCTCTGCAGTAATAGTTCTGATAGTAACAGCTAGACTTTGAGTACCAGAATTACCACTCATATCTAGAATCAAAGATTGAAAAAATACTAATGCTGGTAGAGCTGCAACAACGTTATGGAAGCCAGAAATTAGTAAAGATGTTACTAATCCAAGGCATAATAAGGCAAGTAACCACGGGATTCTCTTAGTTACAGACTTAATTACTGACTCATCTAACTCTTCTGTATCAACGATACCGGCTAATTTTACATAGTCTTCGCTCATCTCTTCATCTACTGTTTCAATGATATCATCTGATGTGATTACACCGATTAATTCGTTCTTATCATTCAAAACAGGGATAATATCTAGTGCATAATCCTTTAAATCTTGAATGCATTCGTCAATTGGAGTAGTTGCTTGTAGTGAAGGATAGGCTGTTTTCACGATTTCTTCAATACTTTGATTGCTTCTAGCAATGATTAAATCACGAAGTTCTATTGATCCGTAATACTTATCATTATCATCTAAAACGAATATTGTAGACACATTATCATGCTCAGCTGCACTTTCAACAACAGCTTTCATAGCTTGTTTTATGTTCATATCACGTTTAATAACAATGAAATTGTTAGTCATCTTACTACCAATTTGGTCTTCATCGTATTGTCTGATCAACTTAATGTCGTCGACAGCTTCCTTATCCATTTCTTCTAGAATTTGGTTTTTATCCTCTTCATCCAACTCTAAAAGTACATCAATAGCATCATCCGCATCCATTTCTTCGATGATATCAGCAGCTTTTTCAACTGGCAATTCATCAATATAGTCTTCAACGTCATCAATATAACTAAAAATATCGGCTAATTCTTCATCACTTAAAAACTTATAAAGCTTGTCTCTATCCTCTTTAGATAGGTCATGAACTACTGAGGCAATATCATTTTCATGGTAATCTGCCAGCGCTTCACGTATCTCTTCATCACTTTTACCACTATTTATTATATTTTCAATCTCTAATAACAAATCTCTTTCCATAGATATTAACCTCCTTTTCAATATTTAAAGTACGATTTCACTCTAAATTTATTTCCTTTTACATTATACTTTTTTTTATACTTTTTTTAAACCCCAAAATGAAAAATTTTTTAGTTTTTAAAATTTTGCATCCCATTTTTCACCTTCGCAATCTCTCAATTCTTACTTTTTGTATAAAATTACCATTTTTTCAAAATATCCGTTCTGCTCTCATAATCTTTCAGGTTGAAAACTTATATAGAAATATTGTTAAAAACAAAACTGAGCGAAATAAATGGCCAATTTCGGCAAAATTTTTGTTTTATTCTTTGAAGGTCTTCAATTTTTATCACACGTAAGCAAATGAGTATTTTTTTAGTTTTTTACTTTTAATTGTTCTTATTTTGGCAAATTGTGAAAATCGAACAGATTGTCACGCAATTTCATCTTTGTTGATTTATTCACCATCCATATTCATCATATTTACAAAATAAAAAAGTCCAATTATTTTTCTAATTGGACTTTCTTGATTTTTTCTTAATTTATTTTACTAATTCTCTTCCTTAATACCTTCATTTTCTAACTCTGCAAGGTATTTTTTCTTTCTAAATATTAGGTTTCTGAACAAAATTATGTTCATTCCAATGAAAAATAGAGCACAAAATGCTAGTGTTAGATATGTAGACGTATCATCTTTAGGACAAAATGCAGCTAATAACATCATTGGGAACCCAAATACAATAGCTGGTAATGTTTGGAAGATCAAGTTATTTGATGCAGGAGTCTTTAATTCAGGGTCAATTTCCCTCAATAATATAACTCCAGTAGATGCTGTACCAGTTAACATACCATACATTGCGAAGAATTCTTCGTATTTATACCCCTTAAATAGTCTTTCACATACAAATTTAACATAGAAGAAAGTAACTAGACAGCCAACAACTCCTAAAACTAGTAATACTAACCAGTATTGTTTGATCAAATCAATACGAATTACGGCGATTCCAGCAACAATCATTAGGTCAAATGCAGTTCCACCTATTCTATTCATCAAGAAAGTATTAAGATATTTCTTCTTAACAATGCCTTTTTTATTTAAAAAATTAAGAATAACTTTCAATAATATAGCAAGTAATGTACCAATTAAGAAGTTAAAACCAAAAAGAACTGATCTTAAACCAGGCACTAACTTGCCTAATCCATACATAATCAAGAATGAAACTATGTAAACGACTATAACAGCAGCCATTTGAATAGTGAATTTATCAACACTGCCATTCATTGGTATCTCATCATCTGATTGTATATCACTTAAATACAATGCTTTCTCGTCTTTTTCCTCAACTTGAACAATTTTTCCTTTTTTCTTTAAGATATTTAAGTAGATTACTCCACCAAAACTAGCGCTTAAGAAACCTAAAGCTGCAATTGTAAGACCAAAATTGCTTCCTCCTACAAAATTATAATCACTTTCATAGATAGATCCGTAGTTTAAAGCCTGTCCAGTTCCTTGTCCATAACCAAATGGAAGCAAGATTCCAGATGCTTTAAAGATAGTTGGATCAACTAATAAGCAGAATAAGATAGTAATTGAAAGTCCAAACACTGCTTGAATTAAGTATCCAGCAACAGTCATACATCCTGAATCGAAGATTTCTCTTGTTGATTTTTTATCTAATGGCTTCTTATTATCTCTTAAAGCCATAGCAACAAAGCCTAAACCTAAGAAATGATATGTCAACATTTCCAATGTTCCAGCTCCGGTTTGAACAATTTCCATTACCTCGCCATCTACTTCTAGCTTCTCAACAACAGCATTTCCGAACACTGGTAGCTCAAAAAATGGGCTCTTTGTGACAAGATAATAAATTGTAGAAATGAATAATAAAATTAATCCTCCCAGAACAGAGCTTGGAATTAAGCTCTTTCTCAAAAATGGAATTGTCTTTTTCAACAAATTAGCAACCAATAAACTAGCAAATAGTACTGCAAGTATAATCAAAAATGACCAAACATTAGAGTCCCAAAAATTCCCTTGACTCATCAAAATCCTCCTCATTTTTTATTTTATTCATATTTACATAGCGATAATAAATATTAACATACTTCAAGGCGTTAAAATGTTCATCGCTTTTAACTTGATAAATCTTATCTTCATAATAAAAGTTAAACTTATTCTTGCCAAGAACACTCATTGCATTCAAAGCAGAGTATTCAACGCGCATTATATCAGAATTCTCACAATTAACAATCTCAATATGATCAGAAAATGCTTTAACTTCGCATTCTTTCATCAATTTAACCTTTCTTTTATACGGGATTACATTAATCAATTGAGCTTTATTTGAAAAAATTTCATTTTCACCAAATACTGAAAGATCTAATTTATTAATATAATCTTCTTGATATCTATACCATTCAAGTACATTTTTAAATGGATAGTTATCTTTAAAAGTTTTATTGCTCAAATATTCTGTTTCCAATCCACAATGTTTACATTTAAACATATTTCCATCAGACTCAAATTCACTAATTCCGCATTTTGGACATACATAAATGCATCGTTCAAGTCTTTCGGCTAATCTCTTTGATTTGTATTCTCCTACGAAATCATTATCATTTACATATAATTCCTTCTTAACATAGTCAAAGAACTCTTCATTTGACATGTCTTTATAGTCATCATATTTTAGAATCTTAGGAATCCTACACTCTATTAAGCCTTTTCTACTACTTTCAGCCCAACGAGGATTAGCTCCATATCCACCAGTAATCTTAAAAAATATTACAGGAACCTTTAGTTTCTTTACTAATTTAACGATACTAGGCTTCATATTACCTGTTTCACCGCTATATGTTCTATTTCCTTCTGGGGAAATTGCGATACTTCCGCCTTCCTTAATAACGCTAATGCAGTTACGAACTGCACTAATATCATTAGTTGACTTTTTAAAAGGAATTACATTAACTGCAAACTTAAGTAACTTTGATATGAATCCCATTGAAGTAATATCTTCAGTAGCAACATAATAAACAGGACCTTTTATATACATGCCAACAAAAAATTGATCAAATACTGTCTGATGGTTATATAAAATGATACATGGTTCTTTTCTAGAAACACGCATTTTATCATGTTTAATCTTTACTTTACTTTTTATTACAGGAATTATACCAACACCAGCAATAGATTGAATAATTTGATGCCTTCTTTTAACCCATTTTTTACCCATAATTAATCCTCTATGTGAAAAATAATACTAAAAGTGTATTAAAAAAAACTTAATCACTTCAATTCTTTACTATAAATTTCAATATATTTTAGCTCACCGTTAATTCTTTTTGATTCCATTAAACTAATCTTTTCAATTCTACATTCATAGTCTAAGCTTTCAATATCAACTTTTTCGCTTAATACTACTTCTCTTGCTAGAGTTACGTGTGGTTTAAACTCTCTTTTCTCTAATTCAAACCCTTTTACAGTTAACTCATCATACAATTTTTCATACAATTTAAGCAAATAATTATTTGGCTTTATATCCAAGTAATAAAGCTTTTTACCATTTCTATTAAAAAATTTAATGCCTTTTATGAGAAGATTAAATTTATTTTCCTCAATTTTTTCAATACAATCGCTCACATCCTTTGGTCGATTTGTCTCTCCAATGAACACCAAAGTCAAATGAATATTGTTTTTAGCGGTGATATGACCATTAATCATCTTATCTTCTAATAGTAATTCTTTATCAAAAATAAGTTGTTTTATCTCATCATTAAAGTTAATTGCTATAAATAATCTCATTATTTTTCACCATCATTATTAATAGAATCATTTATACAAATATATTTTCTAACAACAAATATATAATATATGGCTGCAATTGTAGCTATACTTGCAATTGAATAATAGAATATTTGATATCCAAATCTCTCGATTACGAATCCACCAGCAAATACACCAATAATTGTTAGTGAAGAAGCAGATAATTCTAAAAGCATTGTACCTATTGTTGTATTCTTTATGCCTAATAGATCAACTATAATCTTGTTGCTAATATGTAAAATTGTACCCCAAGCAACTCCTCTAAGCATACTAAATACAATTATTACCCAAGCAGGTAAAGGTGATCCATATATAAAAAGCATTGAAGCAATTGAACTAACTGCAACAAACATAAGCTTTCTATAATTCAATTTACTATTTATTTTATCAAATAAAACCAATATTATAACTTCAACTGAAACAAATAGGGCGTAATTATATCCATATATTTCTTCTGATATACCTCTATTCTTTAACAGTAAAGAATAAAAATTGTTATTAGTCTTTAGCATTCCATACATCAACATATAAAAGATGACATATGATAGAAACTTTTTATTAGTGAATAACTCTTTAAAACTTCTCTTCTCTTCGACTTTTACTTCGTTATAAATCGGCTTAACACTCCAATAAAGAATTGATGCTAAAACAAAGAATCCGGCACAAATATAGAAAGCCATAGCATAAGCTCCTAAATCTGTTACTATTTTTCCAGCTATAGTTACACCAATAACGTAGGCAATAGAGCCCCAAACTCTTATTTTCGAAAAATTCATTTTGCTTTCTGTTGCAAAAATAGTAAGTAGAGAATCAAACAATCCATAGTGACTACTTCCTACAATTGATAAAAGTATTGTAAACACCATTAAAACATAAAAATTAGATGAATTTACAATGATACATACAAAAAGTGCTTCTAATAACCCTATTATTCCTAAAACAGTTTTTAATGTCTTAAAGTTCTTACATATTTTAGAAAACAACGGGTTTGCAAGTAAACCTATCAACGGAGTAATTGCAACTAATATTCCTACTTTTGATTCCGCTATATTATCTTTAGAATACAAATATAGTGAGAAAAATGGATAAAAGAATGAATCTCCAAAATATCTAATAAAAGTAAGTAGATAATATTTTATCTTTTCACTCATATTTTTTCTCCTAAAACATAATGATTATACTCCTTTTCCAACTATTTCTCAATAAAAAAGATATAACCGAAAGGTTATATCTTTTAATTATTTTTATTTTTTTATTATCTTAGCCATATTCTTTGCAACTTCATAAAAACCAAGGTCACTTAAATGTGCACCATCTACACTACCATCACAATCTAATTTCTTTATTAATTTATTTCCATTAACAAAAGTAACACCATATTTTTCAGCAATAGTTTTTTGAATATTAAAGAAACCTTTTCTATATTTCTTAATTTTAGAATTAACGAAAGGCAAAGCCTCATCAAAGTGACTGATTAAATATAACTTAATGTTGTCTTTATTATATAAGTTTTCCATATAATATGAGAATCTCTCACTAAAATGCTCATATGATGGCGAATTAGCTTCTAATTCAAATATAATGTATTTTACATTTCTTTCTTTAATAATCTCATTAATTATTGTTAGCATTTCTCTTTCTACTTTACAGCTTCCAGAGAATCCTAAATTTATAACATTTAAGTTTAACATTCTTCCAAGAATTGCACCATAATCCATTCCAGGTCTTGTAGCACAACCACCTTGAGAAATTGAAGTACCATAAATAATCATACTATCCATCTCATCTTTAACAAATTCAAAACTTTTGTTTTTATCTACACCAATTTCTACTTTTTCCAAAGCTTGATATAGTGGAAAGTATAATCTATATGTATACATTTTTTTATTAATGTTGGAAAGTAAATCAAGCTCATATTCTGCTTTATTAATTTTTGTACAATTAACAAAATTCCATTTAGCACCATTTTTAACATACAAACTAAAACCAATTGTTCCAACAGCAGTCATGTGAGACATATATGCAGCTCCAGCAAGCTTAGCTCTAATTTTAATAAATGATGAATCAGTTTTGAATTCCAAATTACATCCAGCTGGATGAAGTTTTAAGGTATCAGTATTTTCACTTACTGATAAATCGCTTAATCTATTAAATTTTCCATTCCTTAAACCCTTGCCTAATAAATAGTTATTGATAATATCACTATCTACATCATACCATTTAACTGGATCATTTTGATTTGATTCAAGTTCCTTCATATTTTTATCAATTTCTTTTATATCTTTTAATGCCATATGTTTTCTCCTTATACAATTCATTGTATCACTAAAATAAAAAAATCCCAAGCAATAACTTGAGATTTTTATTAATCTTTTTAGTAGTTTTCTTTTCTAACTTCGAAATAGCTTTGAGGATGAGCGCATACTGGGCAAACAGCAGGAGCTTTCTTTCCCATAACTAAGTGACCGCAATTACGGCATTCCCACATAGTTTCTTCACCTTTTTCAAATACTTTTTGCATTTCTACATTATTTAATAATGCACGATATCTTTCTTCATGTGCTTTTTCAATTGCAGCAACAGCTCTAAATTGATATGCTAGCATCTTGAATCCTTCTTCTTCAGCATCTTTAGCGAATTTGTCATACATATCAGTCCATTCATAGTTTTCACCAGCAGCAGCTGCAGCTAAGTTTTCAGCAGTTGTTCCAAGTTCACCTAATGCTTTAAACCACATTTTAGCGTGTTCTTTTTCGTTTTCTGCAGTCTTTAGGAAGATATCAGCAATTTGTTCATATCCTTCTTTTTTTGCTACGCTTGCAAAATAAGTGTATTTATTTCTAGCTTGACTCTCACCTGCAAAAGCAGTCATTAAATTTTTTTCAGTTTTTGATCCCTTTAGTTCCATTCTCTTCCTCCTATTAAAGTTTTCACTTTACTACTTGATTATATATGTTAATAAAACAATTGTCAATTTTATTGCTTTAATTTTTTGGTCTAATTGTAAGTGTTGCAATCATATTGCTTCCGCCATAGCTAGAAAGTGATTGAAGTTTACAACTTCCACTATTATGCAATAAGTATGATGCACCATTTTCATCTTCCCCAATATACATCATTACATGACTTGAAGTGAAAATTAATGTACCAATTGGATATGTTCTCATTGATGTATCATTCAATCCTGAAACTGTTGTAGAATAGCCAGGAATCTTATTTTGATTAGAAGTATTTCTAGGCATTACGAAACCAAAACAATGATAAATAGCATTTTGAGTTGATGAGCAATCTCTACCATCAATCATATAGTCTCCCCAACGATATGCAGTTCCAAGTAATTTAAACCCTAATTCATATAAATTATTATAATTATATGTCATAAAACCATCATTTACTTTTTCATCATTAGGAACCAATGTTTCTGTTATACATAGAGTTTCATCGTTACACTTCTTAGGCATTAATGCAATAAATCCATTTTCATCTACTGATTTATAAGGTACCTTGTCTCCCATTCTTAAAACTGTTCCATCAATTTCCATTCTTTCAGCAATACATAACATGTATTTATCACTTCTATAATATTTCATAAACTCATCTGCTGTACATTTTGCTACATTTTCAGATTGAATCCAACCAATATAGTTCTCTGCTTGTACAAAGCACCATTCTTCGTCAGCACTATAATGATAAATAATTACTGCTTCTCCAACAGTCAATCCAGTTTCTTGGAATCTATCATATTGGAATTGTCCGTTTTTAACAGAAATATATAGAGTTGGATAACTTCTCATTGTGGCAAAATTAACAATAATACCATAACTAGCTTCTACGTCTTTTGTACCAAGTACTGATAAATTTCTATTCTCTAAAATAGCATTCTTTTCAGCAGTAGTTGCTTGAGTTGCTGTATCCTTATAAACTGGATAACTATTCATATTTGAATAATTATTAATTAAATTTTTAACTGCTTGTCCACTAACAGTTAAAGGTAACTTTGTTAAGTCGTATACTTTAGATTTTGAATAATCACTATATACAGCGTTATTAAATTCTTCAATTTGAGCTTGTGTCATTAATGGTTCTTCAACATCATATTTAGTCTTTAAAAGATTTGTCCAATATCTATAATCATTCTTTTGATATACTTTTATCTCTTCAGTTACAGTTATCTTGATTGTTGCAGATAATTCTCCATATGTAGCTGTAATAGTTGCTTCTCCTGCTTTTAAACCTTTAATACTTCCATCAGCTTGGAATCCAGCAACTTTATTATCTGAATTTTTAAATACAATTGCATCTGTATCAGTTATATTAGTATCTAACTCTAATATAGCTCTTTCACCAGTTCCAATTGTGATTTCTTTTTCTTTAAAACTAAGTGTATAAGTTGGTGCAGGAGGATCAACTGGATCATCTGTTTTTCCTATTGGGTCATCTGTTTGTCCTGTTGGATCACTTGTATTTCCTTGATTACCTTGTTTATCATCATTTGTATCATTTCCGCATCCAGTAAAAAACATTGCAATTGACAATAATAAAACTAATATTAATGATTTAATAAATTTATTCATTTTTCTTCCCCTTGTAACAAATCTGATGTAATCATATCAACTCCCATAGAAATTAATATGTCAGCATCTGCTCTTTGATTAACTGTCCATGCATTAACATATAAATGTGCATTATGAATTGTTCTTATTTGATTCAATGTTAAGCTTTGATAATAGGCATCTAAAGATGCTTGGTTTTCTAAGCACCAATCAACACTTTCTTGATTTGTTGTTTTAACACCAGTTAAAAGCTGCATTGCAGCATCTTTATTTTTCTCTCTAATTCTTTCTAATACTTTCTTCATTGATGTCATAAAGAACATGTTTTCATACATTTCTTCTTTCTTTACGATATCAACAATTTCATCAACAAAGCTTACATCATTGTCATTTAAGCCATTTGTCCATTTAAATTCCATAACGCTTTTCTTTTTATATTTTTTACATAATCTTAAATAATCAACAAGTAAAGCAATTTTTGTTACATCGTGTCTACTGCCATTGTTCCAGTAAATATGTAATTTTTTTAGAACAGAAAAATCAACTAAATTAATATCGCTATCTACTTCTAATTTGTTTTTCTTTAATTCTTTTTCTTCAAAATTCATTGGTGTTAAAGTAAATGTTCCATCATGATGGCAATAAACTACATGATCAGGACTCATTCTAATATCAGTTTCGATACCATATGTATTCCTTTTAGCACCAGTTTCGAAGCCACTTTTTGTATTTGGAATACACATCTCTTCTTCACTTAATGGTCTAGCGCCTCTATGTCCAATATACAAAATCTTTTTTTCTTCTACAACATTTATTGTTTTAGAAACTTCTTCGTTATTATATTTAGCGATTACTTTTCCCTTACCTTTTTCTAATCCAACTACAAATCCATTAGGATCTACACTAACAGCACCTTTTGTACTAAATTCAACCTTTTCACAAGGTATATACTCTTTATCATTTTTTAGATAAACATTTGTACTATATCCTTTTAAAATTTCATAATCTCTTGCAACTAATTTTAAGCTCATATTGAAACCTCTTTTTAAAATATTACATATAGATTATACTCCTAATAATGCACATTTTCAAATATATAAATAAAATAGTAGAGTATAAACTCTACTATCGTTATTATTATAAATTATTATAGTATGGTACAGACTTTCTTAAATCATCACTAGATTTTACTTCTAATAAAACCCATGCGTTATTTTTAACTGCTAGGTCTTTAAAATACTTCAAGTCGATATCACCATCTCCTAATGCTAAATGACATCCTTTTTTATTTGCATCATGAAAATGAAATTCATCAAATTTTAATTCATGCTTTTGAATAAATTTAAATAATTTACTCTCAGATCGCGCATCGTGACCTATATCATAATTAAAATTAAATCCTTCTCTTTCAAATGCATAATAATTATCAAGTAAAAAATCAGCATTTTCAGCACCATCAACATTTTCAATAACCATTTTGATATCAAATTTTAATAAATAATCACGAATAGATTTGAATCTAGAAATTAATTTCTCAATGTATGCATCATATTCCTTTGCATATATGTAATTCTTCACACCGCCTATTGTGACAACAGGGCCAGGAACGTTGTGAAAATTCATAATTGAAATGTAATCTTTTCCATATTCAACATATTTTTTACATAAAGATATATATGCATCAACGACTTCATCATAACTTCCGAAATCAGCTTCATCATAGAAATGTAAGGTAGCTTTCAAATTATATTTTTTTAATATTTCTCCAACTTTTCCTTCTTCCATTTCCTTTCTGCAGTAACCAAAATTAAGATTAAGTTCTACGAAATCAAGACCTAGTTTATTTGCAAGTTTAAAATTATCTTCTAATGAATCAAATTCATATAAAATAGGCATTCCTAGCATACTATAATTCTCTTACACGTAATACTCCATCGATGCCTTCTATTGCTGCTACATCAGCTTTTTTGTCTACATCAATAATAGTATATGCATAATCTCCTTTAGATTTATTTACTAGGTTTGCAATATTTATATTTTCTTCACTTAGAACTGTTGAAAACTTAGCAATCATACCTGGAACATTATGATGATTAATACAGATTCTAATATCATCACCCTTTATTCCTGCATTTGTTGTTGGATAATTAACTGAATTGGTAATATTGCCATTTTCGATATAATCTTTTAATTGATTAATTGCCATTAAAGCACAATTATCTTCAGCTTCTTCAGTGCTTGCGCCTAAGTGTGGCAAACAAATTGTATTCTCATATTTTACTACATTTGCATTAGCAAAATCAGTAACATATTTTCTAACCTTTCCGCTCGCAATTGCTTCTTTAAGGTCCTTATCATTTACAAGAACATCACGTGAAAAGTTTAATAGTATTACTCCATCCTTCATTTCACTAAATAATTTAGAATTAACTAATCCTTTAGTTTCGTCATTTGCAGGAATATGAAGAGTTACATAATCAACATCTCTAACCGCTTCTTCGATACTCTCAACGTACTTTAAATCTTTTTCAAGCTTCATCGCATTACTAATTGTTAGATATGGATCATAACCAATTACCTTCATACCTAATGACGCACAAGCATTTGATACCAAAATTCCTATTTTTCCAAGGCCTAAAACTGCAATTTTTTTACCGTAAATTTCGGTTCCAGCAAATTTAGACTTTGCTTTTTCAGCAGTTTTATTAATTTCTACATCATTTACGTTTTCTTTAACCCATTCATTGCCCTCAATAATTCCACGTGAAGACAACAATAAGCCACATAAAACTAATTCTTTTACAGCATTAGCATTTGCACCTGGTGTATTAAAAACTACAACACCTTTTTCTGCATATTTATCAAGTGGAATATTATTAACTCCTGCTCCGGCTCTTGCAACAGCTAAAATATTATTATCTAATTCTGTTTCATGCATATCAAATGAACGAACTAAAATGCTATCAGCATCCTTGATATCAGTTACAACTTTATCTTGTTTAGTCAATGTTGCTAATGCAACTTTTGATATATTATTTAAACAATACGCCTTCATCTATAGGTTCTCCTTCTCAAACTTCTTCATAAACTCTACTAACGCCTTAACTCCTTCGATTGGCATAGCATTATAAATAGAAGCTCTCATACCACCAACTGCTCTATGTCCTTTAATTGATACAATGTTATATTTCTTTGCTTCTTCAACAAATTTAGCATCAAGTTCTTCATTACCTGTTCTAAAAGTAACATTCATAATTGATCTTGAGTCTTTTCTTGCAGTAGCAATATATTTTGAATTATCTAAATAATCATAAAGTAATGCAGCTTTTTCTTCATTTCTTCTCTTTAATTCTTTTAAGCCACCTATACTTTTAATCCACTTAAATACTTTTCCGCAAACATAAATTGAAAAAGTGTTAGGTGTATTATATAAACTATTTGCATCAACTTGTGTTTTCCATTTAAGCATTGTTGGTGTTAAAATATCCAAATCTTCTCTAATTAAATCTTCTCTAATAATTAAGATTACTAATCCTGCTGGACCAACATTTTTTTGAACTCCAGCATATATAACTCCATATTTACTTACATCGCATGGTTCAGATAAAAAGCAAGATGATTGGTCAGCAACTAGTGGTTTACCTTTTGTATTTGGTAATGTCCAAAATTTGGTACCGAAAATAGTATTATTCTCACAAATATATACGTAATCTGCATCTTCTCTAATATCTAAATCACTACAATCTGGAATATAACTAAATCCTGCTTCTTTACTAGAAGCAACCACTTTACAATCGCCAAATAAACATGCCTCTTGATATGCTTTTGAAGAAAATTGTCCAGTCAAAATATAATCAGCTTTTTTATTCTTCATTAAATTCATTGGTACTGCTGCAAATTGTTGACTAGCACCGCCTTGCACAAATATAATTTTATAATTATCAGGCACATTTAATATCTCTTTTAAATCCGCAATAGCATCATTTAATATCTTCTCATAAGGTTTCGATCTATGCGACATTTCCATAACAGACATACCACTATTATTATAATTTAGTAGTTCAGCCTGTATTTCCTTTAATACTTCTTCTGGTAACATAGCAGGTCCTGCTGAAAAATTATAAACACGTCCCATATTGTTCTCCTCCCTTAATGAAAATGTGTCAGCAAAAAATATGCTTATCTCATTATAACTGATTAAATACTAATATGCACGAAAATTAATAATAATTTATTAAAAAAGCGTTTTATTAAAAAAGATATGCAATACATTTTGCATATCTTTTCATTAAAACTTACTTTTTTATATAATAATATACTAAGGTTTTCTTTTCACCTAAATATTCTATTGCTTCATACTCTTCATGAGAATATTTCATATTTGATTTTTCCATAACCCTTTTAGAACCAATATTATCTTTAAAGAAAGCGGCTGTTACTTTTTTATATTTTCTTTCATTAAACAAATAATCGATGAAACACTTTGTAGCTTCTGTAGTATATCCTTTATTCCAATATTCTTCACCAATTGCATATCCAATTTCTACTTCACCGTTGTTTTCCTCTACAATTAATATAACACCGATTAATAAACCACCATTTTTTAATCTGATAGCATAAACATCTGGTCTTTTTAGATATCGATCGAATGAAAAATCTTCGTATTTTTCTACATATTTATCTATAAATGTTTTAAGTACATTTTTATTATTTGCAATATTTTTAAAATATGCGTACTTATCACTTTCGCAAATACTATTAATTATTAATCTTTCAGTTTCCATGTTCTTTCTATATAACATAAAGATATAAGCATTTAATGCTTATATCTTTATCGTTTTCTATTTAATTTCTTTATATTTTTTAGCTACATTTTCTGGATTAAATCCGTAATGATTTAATACATCTTTCATCTTTCCAGAAACACCAAATACACTCATGTTTAATACCATTGACTTACCACTTAGATTATCTAAATATTTATACATATGAATGGCATCGCTCATCTCAACAACCATTCTCTTAGTAACTTTTCTAGGTAATACTTTTTCTTTGTATTCAGAGCTTTGCTCATCAAATAAGTTAGTACTCATCATAGATACAACTCTTGTATAAATGCCTTCTTTTTCAAGCAATTTTTGAGCTTTAATTGCGACTGGTACTTCACTACCAGAAGCAATAATAATACCGTCTAATGTACCTTTCTCAATTGATGCAATGTAACCGCCTTTATACATATCACTTACAACAGGAGATACGTAGTCATAATTTTGACGTGAAATAATAATTATACTTGGTCTAGTTAATTCTTTCATTGAAAGTTCATAACTAACCTTTGCCTCATTTGCATCGGCTGGACGATATGTGACACAATTTGGAATTGAACGCATTGTAGTAATTTGTTCAATTGGTTGATGTGTTGGACCATCTTCACCAACAGCTATTGAATCATGGCTGAATACATATAGCGTTGGAACACGTGAAATTGCAGCCATTCTAATGGTATCTTTCATATAATCAGAGAACGCAAAGAATGTTGATGCAAAGGCGCGTAATCCATATAATGTAATACCATTTGCAATACATCCCATAGCGTGTTCTCTTACACCAAATAAAATATTTCTACCATTAGGGTTTTCATCTGACATATCACCATCAAGTCCAATTGTTCCTACACTTGAACCCAAATCTGCAGAACCACCTAGTAAACCCTTATATTGTTCTTGTAAATTATATAAAATACTAGTACAAGCTTTACGCAATGAATAATTCTTCTTATCTTCGGTATCAAAATTTGGCAATTTAGAATAATCAATATTGCTTGAATCAAAATATGCATTAAATTCTTCTAATTTCTTTGGATCATATGAATCTCTAACCTTTAACCAATTCTTATAAGCTCTCTTTCCTCTATTAACTGAATTCTTCTTGTAATAATCATATACGGCTCTTTCGATATCAAATTCATCTCCACCAAATTCTTTTCTGATTTCAGCAACTTCTCCTTTCGGCAACATTGAACCATGAACTTTATTAGTTCCTGCTCCACTTGTACCAACACCGATGATTGTCTTTGTTTCGATAAAAACAGGCTTATCAGATTTCATTGCTTTCTTGATTGTTTTTTCAACTTGAACTAAATCAAATCCATCTTTTATTAAATAATAATTAAAGCCCATTGCTTCATATTTTTTCTTATTATCTTCTTTTAATACTTTTTCAACTTTTCCATCTAATTGGATATCATTTGAATCATAAATTACCACTAATTTATTTAACTTTTGAAGTCCAGCAAATGATAATGCTTCTAGACATGCTCCTTCTTCAACATCGCCATCACCGCACATAACAAATGTATGATGATTTATTAATTCAGGATATAAGTTATTTAAGAATCTTTCAGCAATAGCGATACCAACACCAGTTGCAACACCTTGTCCTAATGGGCCTGTTGATACATCAACACCTGGGCAAACTCCAACTTCAGGATGTCCAGTTGTAATGCTACCTAATTGTCTGAAATTTATAACATCTTCTTTTTTAATATAACCACATAAATGCAATGTAGTGTAAAGTAAACTTGAAGCGTGTCCACTTGATAAAACTAATCTGTCACGATTAATCCAATTTGGATTTTCTTTTGTAACATTCATAAACTTTGTATATAAAGTATGCATTACTGGTGCTCCACTCAATGCAGCGCCTAAGTGACCACTTTGAGCTTTATCAATCGCTTCTAGGCACACCATTCTAATATTATCGATACATAATTGATTTATATTATTGAAGTCTTTAGTCATTTTTAATTGTTCCTTTCAAAATATTAGCAATATTGTCAGCATCATCTTTAAAACTACACTTTACTTTATTTCCAACTAATAAGATACCACTAGCACCATACTCTTGTAATCCTGTGGCATCAACTAAATCGATATCTTTTACTTCAACAGTAACTCTAGACATATCAACTGATACATCAATAATATTATCAACACCAAATAAATTGCTTAATTCATTTGTTTGTACCGCATCATAGTCAATTTTAATATCTTTACTTAATTTAAAGTTTTTCTTTCTTTTCTTTATAGCAATAACTGAAGCAACAACAGCTAAAATTAAGATTGGAACAACAATCCACAAAGATTCTAATAATATTAACCATACAGGTATTTCTTCTTCTAAAAACATTTTAATCTCCTCATTTTATAATATTTTACTGGCCTCATATAATCCATCTAATAATAAATTATCATCATGAATATAATCGCCTTCTAAATAATCAATAATCACGTTTGCCATACCACCAGTAATTATTACTTTTACATTTTCTTCATTCATTTCTTCACACATTTTTTTTACAAATCCATCAATCATAATTGCATTACCATAAAATATACCACTACCAATAGCTGAATTCGTATCATTTCCAATAATGTGTGTTGGTTTCATAAATGTAGCATTTTTCAATTTTGAAGCTTTATTCATTAGTTCTTTGTAAGAAATGACAGCACCAGCTGTTATAGCTCCACCAAGTATTTCCTTTTTGCTATTAATTGCAAACATTGTTGTGGCAGTTCCCATATCAATCACAATATTTGGAACTCCATATTTTAATGTTGCAGCATAGCCACCAATTAATAAGTCAGCTCCTAATTCAGATGGAATTAATAGCTTACTTTTTAGTCCGAATTTTTCACTCCATTCCACAAAAACAGGTTCAATATCTAAAACTTCCTTTATAATTGTTTTAACCTCGACGTTAACATTTATATTAACACTACTAATTATGACCTTTTTGATATCAAAAATAGATTCTCCATTCTCAGTAAAATTAATAAAATTACTTTTCGTAATGCGATCACATCTGAAAGTCTTTAATAATTTATCATTATCATACAATCCTAACACCGCATTAGTATTTCCAATATCTATGCAAAGAATCATTTTATTCCTCCAATAAAAAAGACAAGACCTTTAATCTTGTCTTTCATTAAACCAAAGATTAAAGCAAATTTATTTTCCCTATACTTGATTATACAATTTTTTTCTTGTTTTGTCTATACAAGTATTATTTTAAGATTTCTATACTATATCCTACCATATAATCTTTGTTTTTCTTTAATCTTACGATATCATCTTTGTTAACATATTCGAAGTCGCTATCTGTCTTATCAGCATAACCTAACCAAGGTTCAAGACAAACAAATGGAGCTCCAGGTTTTGTCCAAATAGCTAGAGTATTAAATCCATAATAATTAAACTTAATACCTTTTTCATTATGAACTAGCTTTACAGATCTTGATTTAAGATGTGGAGCGACAATTGCATCTACTTCGAAATATTTATAATCTAAATTAATTACTTTAATATCCTTCCATTCAGTAAGCTTATTAAAGTTTAATGTTCCAGTTGGAGCATCAACTTCTGGTGCATTAAATGTTTCCACGCATTCAAATTCAACACTATAATCACTGAATTTCAAACCTTCTTCCATTGGCAATCTAAAACCTGGATGACCACCAATGTTAAAATATATATCTTGTGAATCTACATTCACAACTTTTACATCTACAGATACTTTATTATCGCTAATAGTATACTTGACAATCAGATTGAATTTAAATGGATAAATCTTTAGTGATTCTTCATCCCAAGTTAAAATGAATTCCAATGATTTTTCATTTTCACTCAATAACTTAAATTCTTTATCTCTAGCAAATCCATGTTGCCCCATTGAATAAATTTCACCATTTATTTTTGTCTTCAAATCCTTTAGTTTTCCAACAATAGGAAATAGAATTGGTGCTTTTCGATTCCAAAATTCATCACGAGAACGGATATATTCTTTTCCATCAACGTTTAATGACTCTTGTTCTGCTCCTCTACTATTAACAATTATTTCAATATTCTTATATTTCTTTGCATATAACATGGCATTATCCTCCATACCCATAAGATTATAACCCTTATACTTATAAATGTCTAGTAAAAAATGATTTATTTAAATCCTCTAAAATGTGAATTTGTTGAAAAAATTACCTACATATTGTATAATCAAAACATAATAAATAAGAGGTATTATATGGAAATTATTAAAGTTCATCCTCAAGGATTTTGCAAAGGCGTAATCAATGCTATAAAGATGACAAACGATAGTTTAAGCGAAGCACCAAAACCTATATATATGCTTGGAAGTATTGTTCATAATTCTAACATTACCAACACATATTCAAGTTTAGGGATAATTACCGTTAAATCAATAGCTGAAATAACTCCAAATAAAGGATCAATAATTATTACAGCTCATGGCGTATCAAATTATAAACTAAAAAAAATAAAGGAATTAAATCTAAATATAATCGATACCACTTGTGAATCAGTAAAGCAAATTCAAGACATTGTTAGAGATAAAATTAATAGTGGATTTGCTGTTATATATTATGGAGTTAAAAATCATGCAGAGTGCTTAGGAATAGAAGAAGATTATATCGGAAATCCTAATTTTTATTTGATTCAAAATCTTGAAGACTTAGAAAAAAGCGATATCAAAAATAAGAAAGTTTTTTTCACTAATCAAACAACAATGTCTTATTTTAAAACTATTGAAATAATTGAAAAGGTTAAGGAAAAATATCCTCACGCTATTATTAAAGAAGACATTTGTTATGCAACAAAATCAAGACAATTAGCCTTTATTGAAAGCTCTAAAAAGACAGATTTTTCTATTGTTGTTGGAGACAAAAATAGTAATAATACAATTAGTCTTGCAAATATTTGTAAAACATATGCTAAAAAGCCTTGTGCTTTAATTGAAAACTTAAATGACTTAAGAAACATCGACTTTTCGCCTTATTCAAGTGTTTCTATTACCTCTGGAGCTTCAACTCCTCAAATAATCGTAAATGAAGTAATAAATAAAATTAATGATTCAAATTACCAAAGTAACATAAAGGAATTAGATTATATAAAAATAAAAGCAGGTAATTAATTACCTGCTTTTGTTAATCTCTTAATTTAGCATCAAATCTATATTCCAAATCCTTAAGAACTTTCTTCATCTTTGCATTGATAATCTCATCAGTTAATGGTTCATTTGAAACAAATACTAACTTCAATGCTAATGACTTTTCATCCTCGGCTACCTTTTCACCTTCGTACAAGTCAAATACTATAACATTATTTAAAATTTGCTTGTCAGTTTTCTTGATAGCATTAACAATATCACTTGCTTTAACTTCTTTTTTAACAACAATAGCAATATCACGTTCAACACTAGGAAGTTTTGGAACTGGTTGATAATGAGGAACTTGTTTTGCTTCTGATATGATTCCTGCCATATTAATTTCAGCTACATAAGTTTCACCTAAATCATTAACTCTTGCATACATTGGATGAACTTGTCCAATAAATCCAACGCAATTTCCATCAACATAAACAAGTGCAGTTCTAGTTGGATGTAATTCTTTGCATTCCTTATCTAATGGAACATATTCAGCCTTTTTATCTAAATATGTAAATACTTGATCCAAAATACCCTTTAACAAGAAGAAATCAACTTTTTCATTTTGACCTTTCCATAAAGTATTACTAAATGAATTAGCCATAGCTATAGCAAGATATGTGTCTTCACAATGATTTTCATCTAGATTATAATATGCTTTACCTAGCTCATAAATAGAAACATTTTCTACTTTTCTAGAGAAATTATATTTCATTACATTTAATAAAGATGGTATCAATCCTGTTCTTAAAGTCATCTTTTCTTCAGTCAATGGCATTAAAACACTTAGTGACTCAGCACCTTCTTTTTTATTCAAGGTGAATTGCTCATTATCTTGTTTTGATACCAAACCATATGTAATTACTTCGTCTAATCCTAATCCACTTAATAAATTGATTACTTTTCTCTTATTTTTAGCTTCAATTCCAATCTTTCCACTTGATCTATCTAGTGGAATAGTATTTGGAAGTTCTGTATAACCATGAAGCCTTGCTACTTCCTCAATCAAGTCTTCTTTAATAGTGATATCAGGTCTTCTATTTGGAACGCAAACAGTTAATTTATCCTTGTTACTAATTACTTTAAACTTTAAGCTTTCTAAAATATCAATAACTTCTTTAGTCTTAATATCAGTTCCAAGGACTTTATTAATTTGTGCACTTGTAATTTCGATTTCTTTATCAACAATTTTCGCAATACCATCAACGCTTGGTTCTCCACAAATCTCAGCTTCAGCTAGTGTCTTAAATAGATAACATGCGTAATCCAATGCTTCTTTTGTTCTATTGATATCAACACCACGTTCATATCTCATTGATGATTCACTATGTAAATTTAGTCTTGTAGCAGTTCTTCTGATTGTCATAGGATCGAATACTGCTGCTTCGAGCATAATAGTCTTAGTAGTATCAGTGATTTCTGAATTTAATCCACCCATAACACCTGCTAAGCACTTTGCTTCTTTTCCATCAGTGATTACAACATCACTTGCTTTTAAAGTTCTTTCAATTTCATCTAGAGTTACAAACTTGTCTCCATCATTAGCATTTTTGATTACTATGTTTTTACCAATCATATCATAATCAAAAGCATGTAATGGTTGTCCAAATAAAGCTAAGATATAGTTAGTAATATCAACAAATAAATTGATTGGTCTGATACCAAAAGCAATTAATCTTGAAGACATCCATCTTGGAGTCTTATTCATTTTTGCATTCTTAATTAATTGTCCATAATAACCAACACAACCTTCTGTTTCGATCTTAATATTAAGCTTTTCTTCTTTACTGATTGCATCACGAACTAGACTATATGCTAATGGTTTCATTGGTCTTCCAAATGAAGCACTAAATTCATAAGCAACACCAATCATTGATAACAAATCACCACGATCAGGTGTAATGCCTAATTCTAATACTGGATCACCCAAATTTAATGCCTCTAGTCCAGGCATACCAGGCTTTAAACCTAACTCTAAAGCATCTTCAAAATAATAAATACCTTTTGCATATTTCTCTTCGATATATTTATTCTCAACACCTAATTCAGCTAAAGAACAGCACATACCATTACTTTCAACACCGCGAATTTTTGAACGTTTGATTGTTCCGCCTAATAATTCAGCACCTTCTTTTGCAACAACCAAGTATTGCCCTGCTTCTACGTTAGGAGCTCCACAAACAATTCCTAATACTTCAGTTCCTACATCAACAGTTAAACAATTTAAGTGATCGCTATCTGGATGAGGTTCTTTTGTCAATACGTGACCGATTACTAAATTTGTTCCTTGAGCTACTTTGTCAACATTTTCAATTTCAATTGAATATAATGATGCTCTATTTACAATTTCATCAATTGTTAATCCTGTTAAATCTACTAATTCATTTAACCATTCTAATTTAACTCTCATAATATATCACCTCTAGAATTGCTTTAAGAATCTTGAATCATCAGTATAGAATGTTCTGATATCATCAATTCCATATTTAAGCATTGTAATTCTTTCGATACCAACACCAAATGCAAATCCTTGGTATTTAGTTGTATCATAATTTGCCATATTTAATACATTAGGATGAACCATACCAGCACCTAATATTTCAATCCATCCACTACCCTTACATAATGGACAGCCCTTGCCATGACATTTGAAGCATTCAACATCTACTTCTACACTTGGTTCAGTAAATGGGAAGAATGATGGTCTAAATCTAATTGCAAGTTCATCACCAAATATCTTCTTTGCTAAGATATTTAAAGTTCCTTTTAAATCTGCCATAGTTACATTTTCTCCAACAACTAAGCCCTCAAATTGCATAAATTGATGTGAATGTGTAGCATCATCATTATCTCTTCTATAAACTTTACCTGGACTTACCACTTTTAATGGTTGACCTTTGGCAGCAAGTAACGCATGAGCTTGAACTGCAGAAGTTTGAGTTCTTAACAAGGTATTTTCAGTAATATAGAATGAATCTTGCATTTCACGAGCAGGATGACCCTTAGGTAGATTTAACATTTCAAAATTATATAAATCTTCTTCTACTTCATTTCCTTCAATAACTTCATATCCCATACCCACAAATAAATCTTCCAATTCATGTATTGTTTGAGTTAATGGGTGAACATGACCAGTCTTAAATTCTTTTCCTGGAAGAGTAACGTCAATAGCCTCTTTTTTAAGCTTTTCATTAACTGCCTTATTAACTAATTCTTCTCTCTTTTGATTAGCTAATTCTTCAATTTTATTCTTAAATTCGTTTACTTTTTGGCCCAATTCACGTCTAGCTTCATTTGTTAAGTCTTTCATTGTTACCATGATTGATTGAAGTTTACTCTTCTTTCCTAAGTAAGCAGCTTTTACTTCATTCAAATCTTGTTCATTTTGAACCTTCCCTATGTTTTCCACAGCTTCTTGCTCTAATTCTTTTAAGTTTTTGTTTTCTTCCATTGTTTTATCCTCCAACTAAAACTAAATAACTAAATATAAAAAGTCCTTAGATTTTTTACATTCTAAGGACGATAAATCTTACTAAAATGATTTCCCGTGGTACCACCTTAATTAATAAAAGAAATTAATTTATATAGTAATTTCTTTTGTTCACTCATTCTATCTATAACGCGATTAACCGGAGTTGATTAGACCCTCTCCAAAGATGAATTCATACCCTTCCCATCAAGAAACTTTCACCATTTTGTTTCTCTCTCTAACATGAGATTTTTGAGTATTACTACTTCTTTATCAACAAGTTAAATTGATTATAACACGTTTAAATTATATAATCAAGAAATGAAATCATTTTACTTTTTATTTTGACATTTTTTTATAATAATAGTAGAATGTTTTTGGATTAATTGGAGGTTTTTATGTACTATACACCTGTCGTTATTGAACAAACTACAAACGGAGAAAGATCATATGATATTTACTCTCGCTTACTAAAAGATAGGATAATTATGCTTAATGGAGAAATCACTGATGAAGTAGCCAATTCTGTTGTTGCCCAACTATTATTTTTAGCAGCACAAGATTCAAAAGCTGATATCAATTTATATATCAATTCTCCAGGAGGAAGCGTTACTGCTGGCTTTGCTATCTATGATACAATGAACTTTATTTCTTCTGATGTATCAACAATTTGCGTCGGAATGGCTGCATCAATGGGAGCATTTTTGCTTTCAAGTGGAGCAAAAGGAAAGAGGTTTGCTTTGCCAAATAGTGAAGTAATGATTCACCAACCATCTGGTGGTTGCCAAGGACAAGCAACTGATATGGAAATTGTTACTAAACACATTGTTGACGTAAAACAAAAACTAAACGAGATATTAGCTAAAAATACTAATCAACCTATTGAAAAAATTAAGCAAGACACTGAGCGAGATAATTATATGTTCGCTGAGGATGCACTAAAATATGGTTTAGTTGACAAGGTTTTAAAATAAAAGGTATCAAGTTATCGCTTGATACCTCTTCTTTTATATCGTATTATGCCATTCATTATAATCTACTTCAATTCTTTCTTCATCGTCAGGTAGATTATCCATTTCATTCTTTAG
>OCVV012879120.1_pt1 | contig 30031 bp, 19 predicted proteins | sample 1539721 | NCBI WGS metagenome assembly OCVV01 (sample SAMN02144230, study PRJEB22623) | gut metagenome | biome: sheep rumen | host: Ovis aries | place: New Zealand | reverse complement strand
TAGGATCTGGTTCCGTGTCAGCCTGTTCCATCAGGTTTGCCATGCAAGTTTTGGTTGGTTCTATCATGCTCGCATCAACCACCAAATTCACTTTTAAAGACACGCTCGTTTTTAAAATGGTAGAGCTGATATACTTTTTCCAATTGTAGTAGTCGAGATAAGCCTGCGAGCAGCAATAGTCGTCGGCGTCGCGTGTCTTCACACCATTGCGAGGTGTCCACTTGTGGAAGCTTCCCCACGACTCCATGTAGTCGGTGTTCTGCTGATTGTTTGGATTGAGTTTGATGAGTTCCATCAATCCTTCGAAATACACGCCACGAGTCCACAGGTTGCTTGGACGCTCCCTCTTCACGAAAGTAGGTTTGGTAGCGTCGGGATATTTGCGGATGAAATAGTCGTTGGCGCAGTTCATGGCTTTCAGCACGTCTGCGCGTTTAGGCATTTTTTGTGCTTCCAAGGTGGAGCACAACGTAAAGGCTAAAAGCGTAATAGTTAGGATTTTCTTGCACATATTGATAGTTATTTTAAAGGTAAAACGAACTCGCATCTCTTCGTGTTGCGTGGAGCTGTGAGTCCATTTTGTTTATTTCATAATTGTGGAGAGATAGCGCTCCAATTCTTCGGTGCTGATATTTCGCTTGAATTCGCCTCTTCTCGACATAGTTATTTGTCCTGTTTCCTCCGAAACGATAATGGCAATGGCGTCACTCTGCTGGGTGATACCCAGTGCAGCACGGTGGCGCAGACCGAGTTCCTTCGGAATGTTCGTGTTGTGCGAAACGGGGAGGATGCAGGCAGCCGAAGTGATGCGGTTATTGTCGATAATCATGGCACCATCGTGGAGTGGGGAGTTCTTGAAGAAAATGTTCTTGATGAGCTGAGCATTGATATTGGCATCGATGGTTTCGCCCGTATTTTCAATGTCGATTAGCGACATCTCCTGCCTGATGATGATGAGAGCTCCAACGAAGTTCTTGCTCATGTAGTCGCAAGCACGAACAATCTGCATGATGGCTGGATTTTCCTCTTGGCTTTCCATGTTCTTCCGCGAAAAGAGTTTCAGGAAAGAATAGAAACGGTTGTTGGAACCCAAGGTGAGGAAAAATCGACGAATATCTTCTTGAAACAGGATGATAAGTGCCAGCACACCCACGCTGACGAGTTTGTCGAAGATGCTGCCGAGGAGTTTCATCTCCAGCACTTGCGAAACGATAATCCACATGATGATGAACACCAAAATGCCATAAAACACATTCAGTGAACCCGAATCGCGCATCAACTTGTAGATGTTGTACAAAAGCAGTGCAACGAGCAGAATATCAATAACGTCTTTTATTCCGAAATCTATCATGTTCAAAAAGAGGACCCACTCCTTGCCTTTCCCTCTGAGGAAGGGAGTGGTTACTCTGTTATTTATAGGTTATTTTTATACAATTGTTGATAAATATTCACAGCTTCCACACATTCCTTCACGTCGTGAACTCTTAGGATGTTGGCACATCCCTTCATGAGGCAAATGGTGTTGAGAACCGTGGTGCCGTTGAGGGCTTCCTGAGCTGTGGTGCCCAGCAGTTTGTAAATCATGCTTTTGCGAGAAACACCTACGAGGATAGGTAGCTCGAAGATTTGGAGTGCCTCTAAGTAGCTGAGCAGCTCATAGTTATGCTCCAGCGTTTTGGCAAAGCCAAAGCCTGGGTCGAGGATGATGTCCTTCTGTCCCAAGTCGCGCAGTTGCTGGATTTTCTCAGCAAAATAAAGCAGCACCTCCTTCATGAGGTCATCGTAGTGTGGTGCCTCCTGCATGGTTTGTGGCGTTCCTTTCATGTGCATCAGCACGTAGGGCACACCAAGACGTGCCACCGTGGGAAACATCTCTTTGTCGAGTTCGCCGCCCGAGATGTCGTTGACGATTTGCACTCCATATTCTTCCACGCACATCTTTGCCACATCGGCTCGGAAGGTATCTACCGACACGATGGCATAGGGGGCTTTCTCACGAAGGATGCGAAGACCTCGTCTGAGGCGCTCCATTTCTTCCTTTGTGGAAACGTCGTCAGCGTTGGGGCGCGAAGAATAGGCACCGATGTCAATCATCTGCCCACCTTCAGCAAGGATTTGTTCCACCCGTTCCGCTATTTCCGTTTCGGTCTGCTTTCTGCTTCCCGAATAGAAGGAGTCGGGCGTCACGTTCAAAATGCCCATCACCTGAGGCGTGCCCAAGTCAATCAGCTGTCCGTTGGCATTGATGGTGTAGTTTAGCATGCTTTCTATCAAAAACTATGCAAAAATAACGATTATTTACGAAATAGCGAAATTCTATAGAGAAATATGAACAGAAATCCATCCTCTTGCTATCATTCTGCAAGAAGGAAAGGGGAATGAAGTGAATCGATTCTTCGATTCATGCCACTTCTCTATGTGGATTTACTGAAGCAATCCTTTGGTTCAACTAGTTGCGCGAACCTTCGCCATCGTCTTCGCGAGCCTTCGGCAGGACGCTGGCGAACCTTCGCCGATTCATTAACGAGCCCTCGCTTTTTCAGTAAATCCCAAGGAGAGCTTGAGTGAATTCCCAATAGAAGTTTTGTGAATCCCCAATAGAAGTTGAGTGAATCCCCTGTCGCGCTGAAGTAAAGTTACTATCGCGTAAGAGTAGAGTCCCTATCGCGTAAGAGTAGAGTCCCTATCGCGTAAGTTTACGTCCCCTACCGGAAAAAAGTGAATCAAAAGCCGCGTAAAAGTGCTTTCGCGACATTTCGTTGCAATTTGTTTGCTCGAAATCCCCGCATTTCGTTTTTTTGCACTATCTTTGCGGAATAAATTAACGCATTAACCTATGAAAATTCAAGATTTATACGAGATTTTCAAGCAACATCCCGAAATCACTACCGACAGTCGAACCTGTCCCAAAGGTTCCATCTTCTTTGCCTTGAAAGGAGAATCATTCGATGGAAACGCGTTTGCGAAGGCTTCCTTGGAGAAGGGTTGTGCCTACGCCGTTATCGACGAAAAGGAGTATGCTGACGAACAAGACGAGCGCATCATCTTGGTGGATGACGCACTGAAGACTTTGCAAGATTTAGCCCGATTCCATCGGGAAAAACTCGGCACGACCATCATTGGTGTGACGGGTACGAATGGCAAGACCACCACGAAGGAACTGATTGCTGCCGTGTTGCAAAAAAAATATAAGGTGCTTTACACGCAGGGCAATTTCAACAACCACATCGGTGTGCCAAAAACGCTGCTCCAACTCACTCCTGAGCATCAGATGGCAGTGGTGGAGATGGGTGCCAATCATCCAGGCGAAATCAAGACACTCGTGGATATTGTAAGACCTGACTTCGGTATCATCACCAATGTAGGTAAGGCACATTTGCTGGGCTTTGGCTCGTTCGAAGGTGTGATTCGCACAAAAGGTGAACTCTACGATTTCATCCGTGAGCATGGCGGACAGGTGTTTATCAATAACGATAATCCTCATCTCATGAGCATCTCGCATGGCTTGCAACTCATCCATTATGGTCGAATCCATCGGGAAGAATCGGCTCCTGAGGACCCTCGATTTGCCACTCCTCATGCATCGCCAAATTTGGTGGATGGAGAACTCATTGACTGCAATCCTTTCCTTCATTTCAAGTGGAATGGTCATGAAGTGCAAACTCATTTGATAGGTGCATACAATCTTGACAATGCTTTGGCAGCAGCCACTATCGGAACTTTCTTCGATGTGCCAGCAGAGGCTATTTGTGAGGCTTTGGAGGAATATGTGCCTTCGAACAACCGTTCTCAGTATGAGCAGACGGCTTTCAACCGACTTATTATTGATGCTTACAATGCCAACCCTACTTCAATGACTGCTGCTTTGCAGAATTTCAGTCAGATGGAGTTGCCTCACAAGATGTGCATTCTTGGTGCCATGCGTGAATTGGGTGAGGTCAGTCAGGAGGAGCATCAGAAGATAGTGAATTTCCTGCAAGAGGCTAATTTTGAGCAAGTTTGGTTGGTAGGTGAGGAATTTGAATGCACGCAGCGACCCGTCACTTTCCGACTCTTCAAGGATGTGGAGGAAGTGAAATTCGCCATTGCGCAGTACAAACCTCAGAACATGACTATTCTCATCAAGGGCTCGAATAGCACCAAACTGTTTGAATTGCCCAAAGTATTGTAAATGAAGAATAGAGTAATAAATGAAGAATTAAGAATTAAGAATGTAGAATGAAAATTACCTTTTCCAAGCAAATGTGTATAATACATTCTTCATTCTTCATTCATCATTCTTCATTATTAATTATTAAATTAGTATGAATTTTAAGAAAATCATTCCTGACGTTATTTGCGTCATTCTCTTTGCCCTCATCGCTTTCTGCTATTTCTATCCAGCAGATTTCGAAGGACGTCGATTGACGGGACACGACAACACGGCAGCCGATGGACTTTCGGTGGAAATCAAGAACTACCGCGACCTGCACAATGGGGAAACTCCACGTTGGATTAACTCCATCTTCGGTGGTATGCCAACTTATCAGGTGGCTCCAAGTTATGATTCCACAATCACCATGTCGTTTCTCGAAAAGGTCTATCACCTTTGGTTCCCTGACTATGTGTGGTACATCTTCGCATCGATGTTGGGTTTCTATATCTTGCTTCGTGCCTTCGACTTCCGTCATTGGATGGCAGCCTTGGGTGCCATCGTGTGGGCATTCAGCAGCTATTTCTTTATTATTATAGCAGCAGGACACATCTGGAAAGTCATCACTTTGGCTTATGTTCCACCAACCATTGCGGGTGTGGTGCTTCTCTATCGAGGCAAGTATGTGTGGGGATTCATCGTCACGGCGTTCTTTGCTGCGTTGCAGATTTTAAGCAACCACGTGCAGATGACTTACTATTTCCTCATCCCTGAGTTCTGCATCTTCTTTGCTTTCTTGGTACAGGCTATCCGCGAGAAGCAGATGGCTCGCTTCTGCAAGGCAACCGGTTTGCTGGTGGCTGCCGCAGCCATTGCTGTTGCTATCAATGCGTCGAATCTTTATCACACTTACGAATATGCGAAGGACACGATGCGAGGCAAGAGTGAGCTCGTGAAAGCAGGTGCAGACCGAAGCAATCAGACCAGTTCGGGACTTGACCGCGACTATATCACTGCATGGAGTTACGGCATTTCGGAAACATGGACGCTGCTTGTGCCAAACGTGAAGGGTGGTGCTTCGGTGCCATTGAGAGAGAATTCCACTGCCATGAAGAAGGCAAACGGACAGTTCACGAGCGCTGGCATCTACGGTGCTTTCACGCAGTATTGGGGTGAGCAGCCAGGTACGAGCGGACCTGTCTATGTGGGTGCGCTGGTTTGTATGCTGTTTGTTTTGGCATTGCTTATCATTCCGAATAGGAATCCGCTCAAGTGGGCACTGATTATTGCTACGATTCTTTCTATTCTGCTGTCGTGGGGTAAGAACTTCATGGGCTTCACGAATTTCTTCATCGACCATGTGCCGATGTATGCCAAGTTCCGCACGGTGTCGTCCATCCTTGTGGTGGCTGAATTCACCATTCCGCTTTTGGCATTGCTGGGATTGAAAGAATTTGTGGAGAAATGTCAGCAAAAGGAAACTCGCACAAAGATGCTGCGAGCACTTACGCTGAGTGGAGTGATTACAGTGGTTTGTTGTCTTTTCTTCGCCTTGGCACCAACGGCATTCGGCGATTGCATCTCAACAGCCGACCGCAATGCCATGAATCAATACGTGCAGCAAGGTTATTTCGACAATGGCATGGCTGCCAGCATCCTTGCCAGCATCTCCACGATGCGTGCTGCTATGGTGAGTGCGGATGCATGGCGCTCTATCATTATCATCGTGATTGGTGCGGTGCTGATGTACTGGTATTTCACCCAGAGCGGAAAGATTGCCAATGAAAACAAGATGTTGAAGGAAAAAGGAATGCCAACGGAACAGGATGGTGTTTCTCCATTCCATGTGCCAGCATCCATTCTTTCCATTGCTTTGTTGGTGGTTTGCTTGGTGGATATGTGGATGGTGAACAAACGATACTTGAACGATGGCATGTTCTCGCGTCCTCAACTTGATGCTGCTTTGCAGAAGACGGAGGCAGACGAGTTTATCCTTTCGAAATCGGGCGATAAGCGTGATTATCGTGTGCTCAACTTCACGGTTTCTACTTTTAACGACAACACCACTTCCTATTTCTATAGTTCGGTGGGTGGTTATCATCCTGCCAAATTGCGCCGCTATCAGGAACTTATCGAACAACATATCGCTCCAGAAATGAGCAATGTGTATAAGGCATTGGGTGAAGCGTCGATGGATACCGTTGCCATGATGTCGGGACAATCCAAGTTCCCAGTCTATGACCTGAGTGCAGTGAATACCGATTCGCTCTATCCTGTGCTGAATATGCTCAACACGCGCTGGTTCATCCTCGGTGCACAGGGCGGTGGTAAGATTCCTGTGGAGAATACCGCTGCATACGGCAATGCATGGTTTGTGGACAACGCATTGATGGTGGATAATGCGAACGAGGAAATGGCTGCGTTGCACAAAGTTTCGCCTCGCCATACAGCGGTTATCAATAAGAATCAGTTTGCTTTCAGCAAGAATGTGGAACCAGTGGAAGGAAGCATCAAGCAGACAACCCTCACTCCAACGTACGTGACCTACGAATCGCAATCGGATGGAGATGGCTTGGCTGTGTTCTCCGAAATCTACTATCCAGGATGGACTGCGAAGATTGACGGTGTGCCAGCCGACATCCTCCGTGCCAACTACGTGCTTCGTGCCATGGCGATTCCTGCAGGCAAGCACGTCATCGAAATGACGTTCGATCCTGCTTCCGTAAAGACGACGGAGACCATTGCAAACACTGGACTTCACATTCTCCTTCTTTGTATCGGCCTCGCCATCTTCTTTGGACTGAAAAATCGAAAGAAAGAGAAGCAGATACAATAAGTTCTGAAAGAACGACAGACCACAGGCAGGTGGTGAAGCGAAGCGGAACCCCTGCATAGGATTCAATAGAAAATCGAACCCCGAAGGTGGTGACAGAGACGTTTTACATGTACTCAGTCACGCCCTTCGGGGTTTTGTTATTGGATGTTGCTTAGCAGGGGTTCCGTGCTTCGCACTTCACCGCCTGCCTGTATTCTTTCAGGCCTTCGGCCTTTTTAGTGGACACCAATATTTTTCTTTAGCTTCGGCTGATTTGCAGTCCGTTTTTGCTGAGTGCCATCTCAACGAAACGGGCATTGGTGTTGGTTTGGTTTTCCAAGATGATTTTCTTGATGCGTGCGGCTGCTTCGGGGTCTTTCGCTACCATGTAGAGAAAACCGCCTCCACCAGCTCCCGGCAATTTGTAGCCTAAACAGAGGTCGTCGATGAGTTGAGTGAGGACTGCGATGTCCTTTGGATTTGTGCCACTGTCGAGCGCTTGGTTCTGCAACCAGTTCTGACGGAGCAGATTGCCCATGTCGTTGAACTTTTGGCATTGGATGGCTTCGTACATGTCGAGTGCTAATTGCTTCATGTCGCGTAGATGACTTACTTGTTCGTGCTTGCTGAGGAACATGTTGCGCACGATTTCAGCAAGGATTTTCTTGGCTGTGCGCGTGATGCCTGTGTAGTAGAGTAGGTGACAGGAAGCGTATTCGGGTTGCGTGTAGAGGTAGTCGGGGAGCCAGCGCACCACAGGATTTTGGTCGAATCCTTTCTTGGTTTGCAAGAGTTTCACGCCGCCGAGGATGCCGCCAAACTGATCTTGCCATCCGCCGCCCGTGGTGAGCATCTGTTCGAGCACGAGGGTGCGGCGAGCAATCTCGTTCTTATCCCAAGTCAATCCGCAAAAATCGCTGATGGTACCGAGAATTGTTGCTGCCAGCACACTGCTTGTTCCTAATCCGCTACCTGCTGGGATGGCAGAAAGGGTTGTGACTTCGATGCCACAACCGAAGGCTTCGAGTTGTTGCTGAAGGGAATTGTATTTTTCTGCGCAGAAGCCTGGTTGGAATCCAGCCAAGACGAGTGCTGCTTTCGAGATGGAGAACGGACTGCCTACTTTCTTAAAATCCGCCAATTCATCGAAGGTTTCTATTTCTTCGCGTGCTCCCAAGTCGATGCTTCGGAGCACGATGCGGCGCTCTTTGCACGGACGAACGTAGGTCTGGATTGGAGGCTGTCCGTTGAGTTCGATGGCAAAGTTCACGACGTTTCCTCCTTCCAACAGACAGAACGGAGGTGTATCGGTCCATCCACCTGCTATGTCGATGCGCACAGGACTACGTCCCCACACGATTTGGTCGCTATGTACCGACATGTGTGGCTGCTGCGGAATGGACAGAACGGTAGAGGTGAGTCCTTCGTTGAGCAGGTGGAAAGCCTTGTCGCTTTCTCCACGGAACATGGCATCATGGATGCGTGTCATGAGTGGTGCCGTCTCTTCAATCGGTGCTGGCATCGGAATCTGATACTTCTCAAATTCCTGTGCAGCATCGCTGAGGTCGAGTTGGTAGAACACACTGTTTTTCCAGTTCTCAGCCAGTTCTTGCCAATTCTCCTTACGGAATGCGCGACGTTGTGCTTCCAGACGAGGAAGATTGGCGAAAGTGGATATTTCCTCTGCACTGAGCATCTGGAGTCCTTCAGTGAGTGATTGTGGAGCATGTCGGTCGGGAGCAGCAAGCATGGCTTCAATGAGTTGAGCTAACAAATCGAGCCTGTCGGTCACAGGAAAACGTTTCTCCTTTTGTGCATCGCCGTCGAATCGGTCGTTGAAACCATACACTCGTGCACAATACTGGTTTTCACCTATCGGAATGACATCCACGCAATCCTCGTCTTTCAAGGTGATTTCCCAATTGTTCTGAGGTATGCCCGTGACGATATTCTTGTTGGAAAATTTCCATCCTTTTCCTATCCATGAGTTTTCAATCCATATTTTGGTGTTTCCTTCGTTCGCTTTCAAATCGCAAACAGAATTCTGAATGAAAACAGATGGTTGAGGCTTCACCTTGCGATGGATGATATTGCGCTGGTCGTTCTCCAGATTCTGAATGGAAACCATCGAGGAAATGAGCTCGTGACTTGTGCCGAAATGGTAGAACTCGCCACCATTGAGCGGGATGACAGCCACGCTGAGTTTTTTCAGTTCCTCATCCTCGATACTTGGGTTCTTGCCCAACGTGCAACCGAATTGTGAGTAGAGGTCGTATTCCACCACTTCGCCATTCTTCATGCTGCGCTTCATGAGGAGTTCTACAGCGCGGTTGCTGAGTAACCAAATACCTATGTCGGTGAGAATGAGGTTGTCTTGCAGCAGTTCACCCATGAGTTTCACGGATGGCTTCTGAATCATGCGGTCGAGTGTGGAAGGCGTTTCTCGTTTCGACACGAAAACACCGTGATTCTTGGCAATGCTGGCATCGAGCCAAAGTCCATAGCACACCACGTCGGCATCGGGAATGTCCTGGATGGGTTGTGTGGCACGGATATACACGTCGCCACTTACAATCATGGTGGTGAGGCGTTCGGGTGCTTTCCTCATGATATGCTCGAAGAGCGGCAATTGCAACTGGAGCAGATTTTGCGATAACTTCTGCCCTCGCTCCCAACGAAACACAGGGATTGGCGTGAGAATCTTGCCCACAGGAGCATAAGCAGGGAGTCGGCGACTCTGTCCTCCTGCATGGAGGATGATGCGCTTGTCCTTGGCGAGCCATTCGCTCATGCTCTCGCCTTCTTGCCAAGCCTCGTAGCATTGACGGAGCAACCAAGTGGTGCCTCCACCTGAACCCAGTTTGTGTCCTACGGGGTCGTTGGTGCAAAACCATTCACGCTTGTCGTAACCAGTGATTTCGTGGAAACTGCCTACCAAATTGGGCGGCAAGGAAAGAAGCTTTTTCATCTCTCTACATTTTTTATTTTGCCACAAAGTTAGACATTTTCAATGAAATAAGTGATTTGCCCCTTCATTTAATATGCGTGTGTGATAGATTTTATTTGATTCTATCCTCTTTTTACTCGAAAATGAAATCGGCAGCGATGGATTTTGTGAACAAAAATGTGAAACTAAACTGAAAAGAATGGGAAAGTTTATGGATTTCGTTAAATTGTTCAAGCAAGGCTCATGGATTAAGAGTGCTAAGAAATTCGTGGGCGACAACTCCAAACTCAGTGCTTTGGCATTGGAAGCCATGCGCTATGCCAAGGAAAAGAAGTCGCTCGACGATGTGAAAGACGACATCCTGCTGCTTTGCAACTACGTGAAGGACATTGCCACGGGTCGCTATAAGGGTTATAAGACTTGGAATCTCACCGTGATTATAGCAGCCTTGCTCTACATCATCTCGCCTGTTGATGTGATTCCCGACTTCCTCGTTGGCGGTTTTGTCGATGACATTGGCATCATCGCTTGGGCATTGGGCAAGATGAGTTCGGAACTCGACACTTACAAAAGATCGATGCTGAGTTATTAGTATAAAAACCTTTTTTTTGTTTGGGGCATATCGTAAAGGTGTGCTCCTTTTTTATTATTTTTTTACAGTTTTGTTGCACAAGAAACAAAATCCGTTGTATCTTTGTAGCGAGTATGCGAAATGAAGTAGAAACCCACTAACTAATATGGATAAAATGAAAAAGATTTACATGTTATTGGTCTTCTTGTTGGTGAATGCTTGCGCTTTTGCCACAGACCTGAAGGAAGACTTTGAGACTGGATTGCCTACGTCGGCTCCTTCTGCTGAAACAACTGTGACTTTGGCTTCGGGTGATTGGAAAATCAAAGGAGTATATGCCAAAAAGGATAATAATAGTATGAGAGCCACGATGAGTAGTGCTGGCAGCTATCTGATTACTCCTGTGTTGAATCAGCCTGGCAGAGTGAGCTTTATTCATCGTGCTTCGGGAAGTGGTAAGAAATTGACGGTGGAGAAGTCCACGGATGGCGGTACCACATGGACTGAATTAGGTGTGTCAACGGTTTCTTCTTCTACTCCTTACGGTAGCAGTTCCTACAAAGTGAATTCGGACGAGGCAGATACCGAAGTGCTGATTCGTTTCACTTGTCAGAGCGCAACCATCTATTTGGATGACATTACCATTACGCTGAACTCGGCAACCCCCGACACTCCTGTCGAACCAGAAGATTCTACTTACATCACAGTGGGTGTGCCCATTCCTACAAAACCCTTCCCAGTGGCAGTGCATTCCTATTACATTTCTCCCGATGGAAACGATGAAAATGGAGATGGAACGATTGAAAAACCGTGGTTCAATTTGCAGTATGCAGTAGATAAGGCACAGCCTGGTGATGAGATTGTTTGTAGAGGTGGAACTTACAAACCTACTATGAAGAAAGACGGTCAGAAATATACGATTCGCATCACGACATCGGGTACGGCTGATGCTCCTATCGTGGTTCGCAGCTATGAGGACGAAAAACCTGTAATTGACTTCGAACAGCAGTTGTACGACCAAAGTGTGGGAGACCGTGGAATCCTGTTGACGGGTAACTATTGGTGGTTCTTTGGTCTGCATATCACTCATGCAGCCGACAATGGCATCAAATTGGAGGGCTCGCACAACCGCATTGAACGTTGTGAGTTTTCGTATAATCTCGACACTGGTTTGCAATTAGGTTTCGGGCATGACTTCAGTGACAGTGGACATGGTTCATCGAACGATGGCTCGTGGTGTGCCTACAACGACATCATCGATTGCGATTCCCATCACAACTGCGACTACGATACGAATTATGGTTCTGACGCCGATGGATTCGCCTGCAAGATGCACAATGGCAAGGGTAATCGTTTCATTCGTTGTCGAGCTTGGCACAATAGTGATGATGCTTGGGACCTTTATGAAACGGATTATTCCGTTGTGATGGCTGAGTGCTGGGCATGGGATTCAGGTAAGGCTGAAGACCATCAGTGGGTGAAGGATTATATTAAGAAAAGTGGAAACATGTCGTTTTCGGGTAATGGAAACGGCATCAAGTTGGGAGGCAATGGAACGGGTGGCTCATCGAAAGGTGTGCACTATGCTTACAATTGCATCGCTTTCAACTGCAATCGAGGGAGTTCGGTGAAAGGTTTCGACTGCAACAACCACAAGGGAGGGCATGTGCTCATTGGTTGTTTGGGATTCAATAACAGCTACGATTTCATGTTTGAGTCGGGTGGCTCGGCTTCCGAAACGAAGTTCTATAATAATATTTGTTTGGGTAAGCAAGAAATCAGTGTGGGAACAGATGATTACAATGCCATTGCTTCGAAGATGTCGAAGAATGGTTGGGCGAATCATTTGGTGACGGGCATTGGTATGGATGATTTTGTGTCGCTCGACGAAGACGATGCCTTGAAACCACGAAGCATTGATGGTTCCTTGCCTCGACGCTTTGGACGATTGGCGAGCGACAGTAAGATGGTGGATGCAGGCAGTGCGGATTATGACATACCGGCTGATTTGATTGCTGATTTCCCTTTCTTGAAAAGAACGATTACTGGAAAAGGGCGAGATTTAGGGCCTTACGAACGAGGAGGCGAAACAGTGGATGCCATTGAGGAGATTGAGACTTATGAGGCTTGCAATAAGACGATGGGCGATGGAAAGATTTACAATTTGAATGGACAGCGGGTGATGAAACCATCGAAAGGCATTTACATCGTGAATGGGAAGAAGGTGCTTAAATGAAGAATGAAAAATGAAGAATGGCTTCGGCGGAACCGAAGCTTACAAAAAAACGATGAAGGGCTTCAGTGAAACCGAAGCTTACGAAAAACGATGAAGGGCTTCGACGAAACCGAAGCTTACGAAATCTGAAGAAAAAAAGAAACCGAAGACTGCCATTCAGAAGGCAGGTCTTCGGTTTCGCTTTTTATTTGGAAATCAGCACGAAGGCATCTTCACGGTTGAAATCGGTAGGTAGGTTCATGGAGACACCTTCGAAAGTGATGATGCCACCTCCTGAGATGTTCACTTTTCCCGTTTTGCTTTCGTGCGTGGATTTGCCAGAAGTCTTGAAGGACTTGCCACCAATGGCAATGACCTGTGCGCCGTTGGTGAGAATTTTCCAATCGGTCTTGATGCTCGTAGCCTTCTTTGATTCTACTGCGACGCTTACCTCACCTCCAGCCAATGTGATGTCGCCGTCGCACTTGATGCCGTGAGGTTTGGTGTCTGTTTCCGCATCATATTCATATTTGCCACCCGTCGTGACAATGTGTACTTTTCCAGCTGTTATGTTGATGTCGCCATCAGTATTCAAGCCTTTTCCTCCATCGCCTTTGGCAAAGAGCGTCATTTCTCCACCCGACATTTGCAACTTGTTGCACTTCACGGCAGCTGCACTGGCAATGTCTTCTTTCTTCGCGTCGTAGTATGCTTCGCCAAATGCTGTTGCAGCGAGTTTACCACCTTTCATGAAGAAGTCGCTCTCCACTTTCATGGCTTTTCCTGCTTTGCCATTGGATATAGCCCAAACCATACCATCTTCGAAAATGAGTTGACCGTTCTGCTTGTCTGTTTCCGACTTGGTCTTGCTCACATCAATACCACTTTCTTTAGCTATGGTGTTCAGCGTTCCACTTTGAATCTGGAGATATTGCTTCACATGGAAAGCATCTGCTTTGTCAGACGTAGCTTTGATAGTACCGCCCGCGTGGTTCAACACAGTGTATTCATCGCTTTGGTAGGCGTGCTTCACTGTTCCGTTGATTTCGAGCGTACCCTTGCCCGTGAAAGTGGCATGTCCATGCATGAAGAAAGCAGCCTTGTGGGTGTCTTCTCCATTGTCCTTGCCACGCAAACCGTCGGTCAAAGAGTTATTGGCTCCCTCAGCCAATGCCACTTCAATGGCTTTCCCATCTTGAATGTTGATGGCTGCACTGTCGGGATTCGTCAGGTTCAGTCCACTCAGCACTAATTTGAGTGGGCACTTTCCGTCCATGAAAAGGGAACCATTGCTACTTTTTCCCTTCACTTCCAACTGCACTTCTTCGCGAAAGCTTTCGTCAATCAACACACGTACATGTGCCCCAGAGAAATTCGCTTTCACCTTGTCTCTGAGATTGTTAGCCACATCAATCTCCACGGCTTCTTCGTTCCAAACCACCGTGATACTGCCGTCAGGGAGGTTGCTTGTTGGCATTTCATCCACAATGGAAACTTGCTTCACAGCGGGACTTGACGTTTCTGTCGTTGAAGAAGATATGTCGGTTGGTGTGTTGTTGGTTTTTCCGTTGCACGAACTGGCAAGTAAATTGATGCAGCAAGCCAGAAAAACACTAAGTATGAAACAATTCTTTTTCATATTCAAACTGTTGGTGTGATCTCTTATGGCTGCAAAGATAAGAATTAAAGTGCTAATAGATAGAAAGTTAATAGTTAAAAAACAAAAAGAAAAGAAATTCTTTTGCTTTTTAGGCTTGCATCTTCCTCTTCCAATTCCTCACGCCGATAATCGCGATGACAACATAGAGGGCATAGAGTGATGCCTTGAAGGGAATGTCCTTATAGAAATAAAGCACGCAAGTCACCACGTCCACAGCTATCCAGATGTACCACTGCTCCAAGTATTTTCGAGCCAACGCCCAGATGCCTACAACGCTCAATGCAGTTGTGAAACTATCGGCAAGTGGCACATTGCTATTGGTGAACGTGAGCAGTATCCAATAAATGAACATCCACAGGGCAGTGATGCCAAAGAGCCAAGGCAGAATCTTTTCCTTTGGAAAATGGGTGATGGGTAGTTCTTCCGGAGTCTTTGGCTCTTTCAGCTCTTGCGTTTTCGCTATTTTTTTGAAAAGCTTCTTTCCAAATTTCCATGAAACAAAGCCATAAATTGTCATGGCAAGGTAGTAGAATTCCATGCCACAATCGGCATAGAGTCCTTTTTGGTAATAGAGCACAATGCCCAAAGACTGCATCAGAAAGCCTACAAGCCACATCCAAATGCTTGCTTTCACCTCCAAGAGGATATAGAGCAAGCCTAAGAAAGTGGTGACGATGTCGAGCCAGTGATTTTGTAAGAAGTCATACATAAAATGAAAAGCCTCACCCCCAACCCCTCTCCAATGGGAGAGGGGAGTAGAATGTAGGACTAAAAGTTAATATCCAAGTGTGCCATGAAGTTGAAAGGAGCTGATGGTGCAAAGCCCACAGCCTCAGAGTCGCGTAAGCCCCATGTGTTCACTGCATATACGTTACCGTTGCTGTCCTGACGGAACTGAGGAGCAGCCCAACCGTTGTTGTCGAACTTGGCACTGAATACGTTGTAGAGGGTCACACCCACTCTGGCAGACTTCAGATTCCAATGAGGAATGGAGAACTGATAGCTGAGGTCGATGTTCGTTGTGAAGTGCTTTTTCAGCATCAGGGTTTCGGTGGTCTTGTGCGCATCGTCCATTGCCCAGTCGCTCCAGCAGGTCATTTCCTTTACTCCGTAGTTGGTGAGATACTGTTCGCCTACGAATTGACTTTGGATGGCTGCGTCGAAGCCCTTGTAATTGAAGCTGAAAATATTGTTGAAGATGAATCCAGGGGAGAAGCTCAGCGGTGTTTCGCCTACATTCACAACAGTGGAATAGTCGTCGAGCGTCACCTTCATGTTCTTGGCACGGTTCTTCGAGAAAGTGGCATTGGCATCCCAACGGAACCAATCCACAGGCTTCCATGCTGCCTCCAGTTCAATACCCATGCGGTAGCTCTTGTCGATATTCTTCGTGATTGCCACACCTTCGTCGTCCAATTCGCCTGTCAGAACAAACTGGTCCTTGTAATGCATGTGGTAGAGGTTGATGCCTGCTGTGAAGTGCTCACTCTGGAACTGATAACCCACTTCAACGTCGCCCATGCGCTCTGCCTTGATTTTCTCGCCGTAGTGTTCTTCGTAGTGGTCGCGAGTAGGTTCACGGTGTGCAATGGCGTATGATGCATAGACACGATGGTTCGGTGTGATTTCGTAGTTAAGACCAAACTTTGGATTGAAGAAATCGAAGTTGTTGTTCAACTTGATGTCAATCATCTTGTCGTTCGAATCCATGTCGCCTATTGGACCATCCATCTGGAAGTTGATGTGGCGATACTGCAAGTCGGCAAAGGCACTCAGTCCCTTGGCAAATTCCCAGTTCACCTTGCCATAGAAGTTCAGGTCTGTTTTCTTTGAGTCGTTATCATAATACTTGAATCCTGGCTTCAGGTTGGCAAGAGGCAAGGCTGTGCTCTCAGCACCTTTGTAGTAAGGACTGCCTACCCACATCACACGTCCCGTGCGGTCGGATTGGTAGTGGTTCCAGCCTCCTCCCACGTTGGCAGTCAGTCCTTCGTGGTTGTCGAAGTTGAGGGACGCGATGGCACCGTAGAAGTCCTTCGCACCTTCCTTGCGCTGCACGATGTTGGCACGCATACTCTTGTCGTCGGTCAGCAACCACTGATAGAGCTTCTTGTTGCTCTTCATCTGGTCGTAGTCGTAGCTGTCGTGCGTGTAGTGGAGCGCCACGTTCAGTTTCCAATCCGTTCCCATCAACTGATTCCAGTGCAACTGATAATGCTGCTGATGGTAGTTGTCGTACTGGTCATCATAGAAACGTGCTTTGCCCTCTGCATCATAATAGAGTCCACATGAATTGTAGCGACGGCCATAGAGCGACTGCTCATACTTCGACGTGTAGTTCCAAGCCATGTAGGTTTTCTCTGTACCGTTGAAGGTAATGAACTTCACACTGGTGTTGTCGTTGAAATAGCCCGCTTGCAGGAAATAGGAGTTGAGGCGCGATGTGGCGCGGTCGATGTAGCCATCACTTCCAATGTTCGACAGTCGTCCCTGCAAACCGAAATGGTGGTTAATCAGTCCTGTGCTGAAACGCAGCGTTTCCTTGTGGGAACCATACGAACCTACCGAGGTGCTGAAGTTCACGTATGGTTTTGCATTGATGTTCTCAGTCAGCATGTTCACCGTGGCACCGAATGCACCTGCACCATTGGTCGAGGTACCTACACCACGTTGAATCTGCATCGACTGCAAGCTGCTGGCGAAGTCACCCATGTTGGAGAAATAGACGAGTGAACTCTCGCTGTCGTTGAGTGGCACACCGTTGGCGGTGATGTTGATGCGCGATGGATCCACACCTCTGATGCGCAGACCTGTGTAGCCGATGCCGGCACCTGCGTCGGTGGTCGTTGTCACACTGGGTGTGAACGAAATGAGGAACGGCACGTCCTGACCATGGTTCTGCTTGTTGATGTCTTCACGACTGATGTTCGTGAAAGCCATAGGTGTTTTGCTCGTAGCACGCAGTGATACCACTTGCACGTCTTGCAATGTGATAGTCCTCAAGGAATCGGATTCAGCCGTTTGTGCTGAACCCACAGAGCAGGTTGCCATAGTGAGCAACCCCAGAAAGAATCTTTTCATTTTTGTTTCCTTTATTATTTAATGTACAACAATAAAGGGGTTTGTCATGCACCATCCCTACGTCGGCATTACCCGTATCAGGTTCTGAGGGTATGATCTCAGCCACAACTCCACACGAAGTTGAAGCACCCCTTCGTTTCCCAGTTTGGGAAATCGGGTGCAAAGTTACTGCAAGTTGAGTGAAATACCAAATTTATTTGAGTATTTCCGAAACGCAGCCTAATTTCGATGTAGTCAAAGTTACTGCTTTTATCTGAAAAACACGCTATGTTGTGGTAATTAATTGTTTATTTCTCCTCATAGCACTTCAATGATGCCGTTTCTCACTCTGAATCTCACGTTCTTTCCGCCGAAGGTCATGCCATACACCTTGTCGCCATCTTCCTTGTACTGAGGACGCGGATCTTGTGCCAGCACTTTTCGTAGCACCACGAGTTCCTCTTCCGAAAACTCCTTGAGCTTCGCTTCAGGTATGACCACCTCCAAGGTTTTCCATTCGTTCGCTTCCACGAACCCAGCCTTTGCCTCAGCATGAGCATCCGTAAAAGGGATGTAGGGCTTGATGTCGTAGATGGGTGTGCCATCCATTAAGTCGGCACCAAGCACAGTGATGACAGGTGCATTTCTTTTGATGAATTCGACCTTTTTGAGCTTTACCGATGACAATCCTAAGGGATTCGGACGGAAAGGAGAGCGCGTGGCAAACACTCCCATACGCTTGTTGCCACCGAGTCGGGGAGGGCGCACCGTCATGCCTTGTCCCTCATGCGAATTGGCAGAGAATCCCCAAATGAGCCACAAGTATTCGAAGTCCTCCAATCCTCGGACGGCTTCTGCGTTCTGGTATTCTTCAACGAAGTGAATTTCTCCTTCCACTTCTTCCACGATGCCACTTTGCCGTGGTATTCCAAACTTGGAGTCGAAGGGTGAATGAAAATATGCGATGGGTGTGATAGTCATGTCCTTGCTATTTTGAAAAACCAATCGCAAATATAATTCTTTTTTGTTCGGAACCACTTTATTTTTATCATGTTTTTTTTCATTTTTTTGTTTCATGCAGCCTTTTTTTGTGACAAATCCTCATGCGTGTTACAATTTTATTACAATATGTTTCGAATATGTAAAGGCATCTGTGTTAAATATAATATCTTTGTAGCTCAAATGCTAATTTGTCTCACAAGAGATAATCAATGAGAGATTTGAAATACACAAGACAGATACCGTGTCTTTTTGCTTATGGGGTAGTGCCGTTCCGTTATCCGTCTTTGTCGATGTATCTTTTTAAGAACCATTATTTTTTCAACTAATATATGAGAAATTTAATTAGAAATCTGTGTTTGCTGATTGCTATGCTACCCAGTGTAGTCCAGGCTCAGCAGTACGTGTTTGGTACAACGCCTGCTCTCCATGTAGATGGTAATGTGCTGAAAGACCCGAGTGGCAACACTGTGGTTTTGCATGGTGTGATGGACACTCCAAGTCCATATTTCAATAGCTATCGTTGGGGACAATGGTGGAATGGATTCACCGACGAGGCAGTGACACGGTGTAAAGACTATTTCGACAAAATCACCACAGCTATCACTTCCCCCGAGAAAGGTACTTATTGCAATCTGTTCCGTCTGCATCTTGACCCATGTTGGACAAACGACAATAATGTGCATTACTGCGACAAGACAGGAGATGGTGAAGCTAACATTGAGCACTTCAGTAAGACCAGATTCGAAAAATATCTGAATACACTTTATATTCCTATCGCGCTTAATGCCTTAAGCAAGGGACTGTATGTCATCATTCGTCCACCAGGCGTATTTCCTCAGACTGTGAATGTTGATGGAGTCTATAACAACTATTTGAAGGAGGTGTGGGATATTGTGTCGAGCAATGCAACACTCAAGCAGTATAGTGGTCAGATTTCCCTCGAACTTGGAAATGAGCCTGTTTCTGTAAAAAACCGATATGGTCAAGACGATTCAAATGCACTGCACGACTTCTTCCAGCCTATCGTCAACAAGATTCGCCAGAACGGATTCAATGGTATCCTTTGGATTCCAGGAACTGGTTGGCAGAGCAACTATCAGGACTATGTGAGCCATCCTATTCAGGACAGCAATTTCGGCTATGCGGTCCACAACTACGTGGGTTGGTATAATGGCAACAATTCGACTCCCATTTCTCAATTAAATAATTACATCAATCAGTTCCATACCCAAGTTCCTGTTATCGACACCAATCCTATTGTCATCACAGAGGTTGACTGGAGCCCTGAGAAAAGCGGAACAGGCCATACTGATGAACATGGCAACTGGGTAGTTGGCAACTATGGAACATGGGCAACAGGTACTACCTCAATGTGGGGTGCGCTCTACAAGGGACTGCTTGACCATTATGGAACTATCTCCATGACTTTGTCTGGTACCGATACCTACATCGATGTGAATGCCTATCTATCAGATGGCACCGTACGTCCTGCATATCAGACAGCTATGGTTGCCAACGGTTATGCCAGTGCATGGGAAGCCTGCAGTGGAGCCTGCTTCGAGTGGTATAAGCAGTGGGCTCTCACTCAAATGTCAAATGACATACCTGATTCGTACCAACTGGGCGACGATATTGTAAGCTATACACCAACAGTATGGAATGGACAAACAGGTCCATACTCAGGATTGGGTCACACGGCTTACGAACGTTACCTACATGGTGGTCCTATAGGTGCTGGCGATGTGCTCACACAGACTCTTACAGGTGTGAAAAGCGGTACGTATAACGTCACCCTTGAGTTGGCTGCTTCCTATACCCCAGGTCGTGGTTTCGTGTGTCCAACGGGAACAGATCTCTCACAGGCATTCGCTAATGATGAATACCGTGCCCTTGAGGTATTCGAACGGGAATGGGTTTCATCAATACAACCTATCACAATTTCTACAGCTGTCACCGACGGCAAGCTGAAATACGGCATCCGCAACATCGCTAATGCCGGCAACTGGTACGTGGCTAATGTCACAAGCATTACATACGTATCGACAAACACCAACAACACCTTTAACATTAATACGTCTGCACAACACGGTACCCTCACTTCCAGCGTGTCCAACACCACAGCTGGCACTACAGTTACCCTCAGTGCCACTCCAGACGCAAACTTCCAGTTGGAGTCTCTTACAGTCACCACTTGCACGGGCGAGAATGTTTCTCTAAACGGCAACAGCTTCGTCATGCCGGCAGCTGATGTCACGGTGACTGCGAACTTCTCCCTTAACTATGAAGTGGGTGATGATATCATAGCAATTGCTCCTACCGAATGGGAAGGACAGACGAAAGTGTACACAGGACTGGATCACACGGCTTACGAACGCTACCTACATGGTGGTTCTATAGGTGCAGGCGATGTGCTCACACAGACCATTACAGGGCTGAAAAACGGAGTCTATGCCGTGACACTTGAATTGGCAGCCTCTTTCACCTCGGGACGTGGCTTCGAGTGCCCAACGGGTAACGATCTTTCCGTGGCATTCGCCAACGAAACGCAGGAGAATCTGGAGGTGGTTGATCGCGGATGGGTAAGCAGTGTTTCACCTATCACAATCTATGCCACTGTCACCGATGGCACGCTGAAATACGGCATCCGTAACCTTTCTGCTGCTGGCAACTGGTACGTGGCGAACGTCATAGGCATCAAATTTTTAGGTGATGAAGAGACCTACATTCGTGGTGATGTGAACAACGATGGAAGTGTTGACATATCGGATGTTGTGGAATTGGTCAACATTATCTTGAACGGTCTAAGTGATAACCCGCGTGCAGATGTGAACGAAGACGGCTCTGTAGATATTTCCGACGTTGTGGATCTGGTCAACATTGTTTTAAGGTAGGTTCTACAAATTATGTCGGATTGATTTTTGAACCTACTTTAATTTTAAGTAGGTTTTCGAATCTATGGTGATAAGTTCCAACCAAGAAATAGTATGAAGGCTTTTGTAGAAATTGTTCGGTGATATTCCGTTTGCCTCGAAGATGCTGACGCACTGCTGGAAAGCTTTTCTTTGCAGTATCATTTTGTTAGGTTCGTTGACCAATAATTCGTGAAGTTTTTCAAGCACTGGAGAAAGCCATTTTTTCTCTCTATTCCGAGTCGTCTGCTGCTGTTTGGAAAACCAAAGATGGTTTTCTTCCTCAGGAACTTCGGACGTGAGGCAGAAACTGTTCTTGTCATCGTTGCGTCGTCTGCAATGCTTCATGATATAGCATCGAACGGAGCCGGGCTTTATCATGTATCCTTCAGCGGTGAGGTATGCTGTAATCTCATCGAAGGTGAAGCGTTTGTGTTCGTAGCAATAGTCTTTGATGACATCCATGGGCTTGCGGTTTATTTCACTGTCAGGAGCGTAAACCCATTTGCTTTTTCCCACTAAGACGCACCACGGATATTTTGTTTTCGTTGTGGTCATAGAACTGAAGTGTTTTCTATCTCCCCTTCGTCTATATTCCTCGGCGATTTCAGCAGGAGTTATTTCTTTATGCTCATAGATGATGCGTGCCAGTTTTTGCGTGACATTGAGATGCTCGTATCGGAGTTGGTAACTTGTGTCTCCATTTTCGTTAGTCAGTGTCTCGAATGTTTCCTGATGTGTCAGCAGGAGGCATATAAGATTCTTGTTGATGGTTTGTCCTTTCATGGATGGATGTTGGGAAACCTTGGTTAGTATCATGTCTAAGGACATGGGACGCACTTCTTCTTGTAGGCAATTGACAAGGCTCTGATATGAAGCGTTGAATAGTCTTTTCTCTATGTTCATGTCAAACATGATGGGCTGGTTTTGAATCCAATGAATCACAGTGTCTCCCTTTGCTATTCGTTTCTTCAGCATGAATGCGATAGCTTGAAGGCGAGAAGACTCGGCAACTTGCTTGTTAGTGACGATTTCACCTATTTTGGATTGTGCATAGAGGTTGATGGCTTCCACAAACTCTGGTTTTATCAAACTTCTCTTCACATGGATGTTTTTGAATGATGGATGGAGCAGTTCGTCGCAGATGTCAAAAGTCAGCACGCGTATTCTTTCTTTCGTGAGCGGTTTGATGCCCTCCACTCCTTGTTTTATCTGATTGTACATATCAGTCACGCTCTTTCCCTCCACGTAAAAGGATCGTATGATGAATTTGACGAGCGGAGACATACCTCTGAATGATAAGGTTCCTAACTGCTGAAAGGCAATGTCCATCTTTTCCAGCATGTCGGTTGGCTCATATTTGCCGAAGTCGGGAACCATAGATTGATAGGTTCTCGAATGGGGTGGACAATTTGATGAAGAGGTCTTGTCTTCTGTTTCTAATGGAGCATCAAAATTCAGTTCCAGCTGTATTGCATCTGTTTCCATTGTTTACAATTCTTTATCTATTTTGTGCATTCCATGCAAATTTAGAAATAAAACTCGTAAAAAAGAACGAAATATGCCAAAAACTTTCTATCTTTGCCATCAATCCATGAATAATTAGCGACCTTAAAAAGAGATGGTTATGAAAAAAATATTAAGTTCAGTGCTACTCGCCTTTTTGTGTCCTTTCGCTGCTTTCTCCCAGTCGGCAGATAGTATCCCTCAGCAAAAACCAGCGGAGAAAGGTCCTTCCATCAATATCGATGCCAATATGCTGGCGCGTGGAGAGTATCGCTATGGTGGTATGCCTGTGGCGGAAGTTGTGGACAATCATGCTGCTTTTGTGATGGATCGTATCCGTTTGAGTGCCGAACTCTCTTGGGGCAATCTCACCATGAGAGTCACTCCCCAGCATGCAGGAATTTGGGGACAGTCGAATGGCGGTTCGTTCAATCTTAACGAAGGATGGATGCAATATTCCACGAAGCAGGGACTCTTCTTCAAGATAGGTCGCCAGGCGTTGCGATACGACGACGAGCGTATCATTGGTTCAGATGACTGGTCGATGATGTCTGTCACGCACGATGTGCTGAAATTGGGCTATGACGGTAAAAACCATCATGCACATGCCATCTTGGGTTTCAACCAAAATGGTGAGAAAATCAATGGAGGTACCTTCTACAAGAATGGCTATCAGCCTTATAAGTCGATGCAAACCCTTTGGTATCATTATGATTTCTCCCATTTCCCATTGGGCATTTCCGCCGTTTTTATCAATACAGGCATGCAGGATGGAGATGACGAGGATGACGAATACGAAACCATGAATCAGCAACTTTTTGGTGGTTACGTGAAATTCCATCCCAAAAACTTCTCGTTAGAGGCCTCATACTACCGACAAATGGGTAAGAGCGAGTATGGTTTGGACATTTCAGCCTATATGGCAAGTGTGAAAACAAGCTACACACTCATTAGTCCTCTGACGCTCACCGCTGGCTACGACTATCTGAGTGGTGACGAGCGTTTTGCCGTGCCAAAACCTGGTCAGATAGGTCTTACTCAACATAAGACAATCCGTGGATTCAGTTCCATATTCGGTTCCCACCATCAATTCTATGGCGCTATGGACTTTTTCTATATGCAAACCTATGTGGGAGGATTCACGCCAGGCTTGCAGAATCTCTTCTTTGGAGCCGACTACAAACCCCTCAACAATCTGATTCTCACTGGAAACTATCACTATTTTGCAACTGCCTACAAATTACCAAATTTTGATAGGACACTCGGTCATGAAATAGAGTTTTCCACTTCGTGGCAATTCGACAAATATGTTGCTTTCCAAGCGGGTTATACCTTCATGTCCGGTTCCGAAACCATGGAGCGCTTGAACCGCACAAGCGACAAGCGTCACCTCCATTGGCTTTGGGCACAACTCATTTTCACCCCAAAGATTTTCCAAAAGTAAGTAACGATATTATTTGGAAAGAAATTAGAATAAATTGGAATCATTGTACCAGAAATGATATGTTTTGGTAAAGCATCCTTTTTAGCAACGATTAAAAAACTTGGGACGATTTTAATCCATTCATTTGTATTTTATGAAACCACGAATTACTCGAATTAAACGAATTTTTAGTTTTTAATTTTATCAAAATTCTCTAATTTTAAAAATGATTGCATTTTTATTCGTGAAATATGATTTAATAATCTAAAGAATAATTGGCTTACGCCGAGCTAAAGGTTCGTTTAATTCGTGAAATTCGTGGTTGAGAATAATCCCAAGTTATTATTTTGTCATTTCTTATTCTAATTTCTTTCCTTTCTTCTTGCTGAAGAACTACTTCACGTTGAGGTAGCTCTTCAGTGCCTCCACATAGTCCTCGAAAGCTTTCAGTCCTGTGGGTGTGATGCGGCAGACAGTGCAGGGCTTCTTGCCCTTGAAGGTCTTTTCCACCTCTATGTAGCCCGCCGCCGACAGTTTGTCTATTTGCACACTCAGGTTGCCAGCCGTGGCTCCCGTCTGCTCCTTGATGTACGGGAACTCGGCATCTTCGGAACTAATAAGCAGCGACACAATGGCAAGTCGCAGCTCCGAGTGCAGCAGTGGGTCTAATGGTTGAAATGGCATAGGTTACTTATTATGTTTTAAGAGCATCCAGCCTGGGAGCAGCAAGCCGATAAAGGTGAATACAGCCATAATAAGGTTAGGAGCAATGGTCGCGAGAGTACCGTAATATTCTAATGGAACGCTGCTCCGAGCCAGTAATGTCTGTGTCACGCAGAAAGACTCCCAAAAGAATCCTCCAATGCCACCAATAATGCCACACCACACCATCCATTTGCTTTTCAGGGTGTAACCATTGATTGTAACAGCCATTCCCATCATCAGGAGAATGATACGAACAGGGCTGATGCGGTTTTGGAAATACACCTGCATATTATCAGCTACCAGGGCATCGTGGAGCATCAGACGATTGAAAAGAATAGACAGCACGAAAAAAGTCAGGACGAAGATGCCGAATGTCTGCCATGTTTTATCTACCATTGTGCCAATGAAACTGGTCGGAGCTTTTGGCTTATTTCTTTTGACGTAACGTTCTATACCGATTACCAATACTGGCACCAGAACGTAGAGCAGATGAAAAGCCATGTTGCCAGTGAGCAAGGCGCAAATGCAGGTGACAAAGGCTATGCCGATAATGCAAAGACCTGAGATGAAAAGCGACATGCCAACATCCTCCGATACCGACTTTCGGCTTCGCTCTATCTGCTGCGTGATGATTTCCAGACTGCGCTCAGCAGTCATGTTGATATTTTCTTCCATAGTTCATTTTTTTTAAAGGGGTGTTCTTTTCCGATTTTTCATTTCTCCAGCCTCGTCCGTGCTCCTGCAGAAAGCGCAAACTCAGCCATTGTTGTTCGAACTACGCCGCAAAGATAAAGAAGTTTATTTTATAAACCAAATTATTTCGCAAACTTTTTTACACAACATCTTCATTTTTAACATTTCGCCACGCAGAAGGTGTGGAGTAGGCAAGAGAGAAGACCGTCACCTATAATCTACCTTTATATATCTTTAGTTGACTTTCAGCATCCTATGAGGGGATTTACTAAAGCACTTTATGGGATTATCTTCAGCGTCCAAAAGGACTTACTGAACCGCTCCTTTGGATTCAACTAGTTGCCGAAGGCTCGTCATCGCAACGGCGAGCGCTCGCCGTTGCGATAACGAAGGCTCGCTATAAATTCGTTGAGGGCTCGCCATGTCAGTAAAATCGAAGGAAAGGTTCAGTGTAATTGTAGGAGAGATTTAGTATAATTGAAGGAAAGCATCAATACAATCGAAGGAGAATGTCAGCACTGTCCTCTTTTATTTTCCCCTTTGCTGTTTCATTCCTTCAAAGAACTTTTGTTGTAGTTGTTTTGCCAGTTGGTTGTTGGGATTGAGTTTTAGGGCTTTCTCGTAGTTCTGCATGACGTCGAGGTAGTAACGTTGCCCATTCTGAGCGGGATTCTGTACGATGCGCACCATGTAGAGGAAGCCACGAAGGGTACAGATGTCTGACTGGTCGGCATGCTTCATCTGCTCCATTTTCGTGATGGCTTGTTCTGCCTCGGCAATCATGTTATCCGTCTGAGGGGCATGGGGATAGGTTATTGCAAAGGAAAGGCTCTGAAGTGCCAACTGATACTTTGGCTGAATGCTATCGGGTTGCATAGCCTCGATTCGCTTCAGTTTGGCTACGTTGTTGAGCATGTCCTCTTGTGTGGGTTGCTGGGCATGGATACTTACTAATGCCATCATCATGAGAGCGATGGCTAACACACTGTGTTTAAAAATTGGAAATGTCATACGCTTTATTATTTTTAAGTGAAACAAAAATTCCGATGTATAGGAAGCGGTCGCGGGTAGCTACGACGGGGTTTCCGTTTGCGTCGTAACGGAAAATGTTGGTGCGACCGAAGATGTTATTCAATGAGGAATAAACGATGACCTTTGGACTTAACAGATAGGTCAGGTTCACGTCCACGCTGTTGTAATGCGGTGTGGTGCAAGTAGGGAAATGACGTCCGCTTGCGTAAGATTCTGCCAGTCCGATGATAGCTTTTCCGAAGGCGTATTTGGCTGTCAGTCGCAGATTGTGGCGTGAGGCATAGTCGGGTGTCCGTGCTTCGGCGTAGTCGAGATAGAGCCGTTTGGAGTCGTTGAATGAATAGGAAAGTGTAGTTGACAGTTGCTTGAAGAGCGAATGATCCTCTATGAAGACATCCACACCTCGGCTTGTGCCGTAGCCATGTGGCTGATAAAAGCCATCCTTCAACAAAGGTAAATGGTGGTATTTTTTCCAATAAGGTTCGATGCGCAAAAGCGTGTTTTTTGCTTTATACTGCATGGAGAGGATGGCATGGTCGGCTGTGCTTTGGAGGACCCCTCCAGTTCCCCTGTGAGAGGAGGGATGGCTTTGGCTTTGTGCCAAATAGTCATCAGCAGGGGCCTGACTATAACGACCCGCCATCAAGGAGAACTGAAAATGATTGTTGGGGAGATAGCTCAGCGTTGCCCTCGGCAATGACAGACAGTCGGATTTCAAAAGCTCGACTCTTGCAGAGGCATTGAGAAATACGCGGGGGATGATGCGCCATTGTGCATCGACGTGAGTGGCGAGGATGTTGTAATTGAGATGATAATGGTTGGCTTCGTATTTCAATGTGCTGTTGCGGACATAGTCCTCAATGCCTGCCGACAGTTTCAACACGTTCGAAAATGCCTTGCTGACGTTTGCCTTGAGATGCACTTCGTTACGGAAATTATGATAATGGTCGCCAACCATTTGCGCATCGTCAATGTCGGTAAATACAGATGAATTGGCTATACCTGTAAAGAGCGTATAGCCGCTCCCTATCACGGTCCGATGGGTGATATTAGCATAGATGTTGTGTTCTTTCAATGAGAGGTTACGCCCTTCGGTATGCAGTCCTACTGATGTCAGGTCATAGCCGACATACGACTTCAACACACTCGAAGCACGGAACTCCTTTTTGTATTGTGCCTCGCATGATAATTTACGATAAGGACGGGTGAAATCCTGCCGTTGCGTGAACAACTGGTTGTATAGTCCCATGCTGGTAAGTGCGGCATTGAACGACAGGCTACTGTTCTGATAAGCTTTGGTGCCACCAATGTTCCAGTCAACTAAGGATGCGCTCACGCCGTATTTGTCGCTTGTGGCAGCATCCGTGGTTTCCATAGGGAGTACCGACGAAAGTGCCTGACCGTATTCACCGCTATAGCCACCTAAGGAGAAATTGATACCTTTGAACAGGAACGGTGAGAAGCGTCCACGAACGGCTGAATTCTCGGTGTTGGTGCTGTAGGGTACAAGGACGTGCATCCCATTGACGAAGGTCTGGCACTCGTCACTTTCGCCACCACGCACGTAGAGCTTGCCGTTCTCACCCACCATCTGTGTACCAGGCAGAGTCTGTAGTGCTGCCACGATGTCGCCACACGAGTTGCCTGCCATCACCACATCGAGCGCGTCCATCGTCTTGAAGTTATCACTCTTTCCAAAGCTGAAGGTGCTGGCTGTCACAACTACTTCATGGATAGTCGTTGCCTGCTCTTTCATTCGTATGGAGAGATTGTGCAAGAGGCTGATGTCGGCAGTCTGCGTGTAATCCTCATAGCCAATGAAGGTGGCTTTGAGGGTTGCTTCACCCGTTTGCGAAGTTGTAAACGAGAATCTTCCAAGGGAGTCGGAGAGGCATCCGTCAATCGTACCTAATATAAATATGTTGATACCAGCGAGCGGTTCGCGCCCGTCGGTAACAACACCCGAAATGGTGGTCTGAGCTGTCGTGTTGCAGACAGTCATCAGCAGGAAAATGATATGTGCAATTCGTTGTTTCATGCCGCAAAAATAAAGCATGAAACAGTAGCTTCCAAATATCCGTGACAGACAACTAAAACCGCTGACGGAAAGCTATGCCAAATGGCGAATGACTAAGTTTGGGGACGAATGACTAAGTGAAGGTAGGTTCTAAAAATTATGTTTTTTAGTTCACCACCAATTGTATTTATTTATATCGGTTGCTTTTTGTTTGATTTGAAGTCTTTTTGCCACTTTTTTCGGTTACATAGCTCGCTATGCGCCCTCAAAAACTGACAAAAACTCAATCAAATCAATTGGCTTCGCCGAGCTAAAGGTTCAAAAATCAATCCGACATAATTTTTAGAACCTACCTGATAAAAGACTTTAAACGAGGCACATACGAGCGGGATACAGGTATGTTGTTCATGCATGTTCCAAGCGTCAACTGATAACCGTTGGAGTTGCCCTTGGCAGAAGTGATATTGTTTACATTCACCACAAATGAGCGATGGCACTGGAATATGTTTTCGTATTCTTTCAGCTCCTCAATCACGGCAGTCAGCGTCGTATGGAGTTCCACGCTTGTCGGCTGAGCATCTTTCAGATAACAGACGGAAACATTGTTCTTCTGTGCCTCGATATAAAGCAGGCTGTTGATGGGAATCGTGAGGTTGTTCCCTCGGATATTTGTATCGTGGATGGTTATCGATATATCCTTTTGCTCCTCAGTCGTGTTGCTCAGCAGAGCCTCCATCCTGTCTCTCAGGCTTCGGTTATACTCGATGCCAATAGACAACGCGGTTATGATGATACCAATAATCATCGTCCAATACAGGAACTGGAGGAAAATCTTAGCGGTGATAGGATAATGGAAAATAAAGGAGAACAGGAGGAAATTGCAGATGGCGATGAAGAGTATCAGTCCAAGTACGGCACAACCATCATGCCAAATGCGCCAGGGCTTTATTCGTTGGTACAAACGCCTCAATATAGCCCATCCGTACAGCGCATAGCAACAAGATGTGACAAGTCCGAATAATGCGGCCGTCAAGCATTTATTTCCGCTATACATACTGAATCCAAACGGTTGCATCAGCCAAAGCATCGCCCAAATGAAGACACCGTAGGCGATGCTGTCTCTCAACCAGTGCTTACTTTGCTTGAATGGATATTTTCGCGTAAGAAATGACATAACTTCTATTGTTTACGAATGCAAAGGTACAAAACTTCTTTAAAACCCTGCACTCAAACCGAATTATTCTCATTCCTTTCTAAAGGTAGGTTCTAAAAATTCTGTTTTTAGTTCACTACCAATTAAAAATCATTTCATTTCGGTTGCTTTTTGTTTGATTTGAAGCCTTT
>OCVV012891735.1_pt1 | contig 30034 bp, 33 predicted proteins | sample 1539721 | NCBI WGS metagenome assembly OCVV01 (sample SAMN02144230, study PRJEB22623) | gut metagenome | biome: sheep rumen | host: Ovis aries | place: New Zealand | reverse complement strand
AGGAAAACCATAAACCCTTGGAGAAGATTCGCACTATTCCGCCTAAGTAAAAGTAGAGGGGCAAGTGTATTGCTTAGATTGCATATTTATGCACGTCAGCTGGTCCCTAGTGACGTTAACAAAAGGGAGTTTTTCGTGGTTAGTAGCAAGACGTCACACTCCAAACGATTGAGAATAACCCTCGTGACGCACGTAGAATATGATAGCTTCATATTGAATAAAGGGCAAGTATTTTCTCATCCACACAAGAAGATACTTCGGTGGCTGGCATCATTTGAGTAGTCCCTTATACGAAGATGTTTCAGCGTGACGTTTACTCTAAGTATGTGGACTAGAGGCGTTGCAGACGGGATATAAAGTAAACCCGTCATTCTCCTATTTAAAGATAAAATGTAAAGAAAGGAGGACCCAATGGACGTATTTAATTTATTAATAAAAATCTCATTAATGTGTTTATTAATATTACAAATTATTGTTTTAATCCAAATGATTTATACAACTCATAAACGAAGTAAAGAAGATGAAAAATTCTATAAAACTCTTTATGAAAAAATCAATATTGATACTGCGAGGTATACACTTGATTTAGAAAAATCTAAGGAGAGTATCGAAGATGAACAAGTTGGAAATCAAAAATAAAAAGCCCGGAGTAGTATTTTCTGAAAAAGAAAAAAAGAAAACTAATAGTGAAGTGTTGTCTCAATATGATAAAAGAATAAATGATATGCTACACCGTATAGAATTCACAGATGCTACACCTGGTCAAGCTTATAAAATGTATATGAAATTGCAAGGTTTTTTAAGAAAAAGAAGAGCTGTAAAATCTTATAATGGTAAAATTTACACACCTCGTACCGAAACGGGTAATTATATAATAAATGGCAAAGTCACCAAAATAAAAAAGGAGGTCGACAATGGAAGAAGAAATTAAAGAACGAATTAAACAACTTGCTACTGTAATTGTAATGGGATTAGAAGCAAAAAATAGTGTATTTATAAATATCCAAATAGAAGAAGAATATTCACAATATGATGTGTTATTTGCTTATAATTTTGAAAATTTAGGTTTTCATCAAAGAGGTATTCGTGGAAACGATTTACTGATAAGTATTGTTGGTGGAGGTTGTCATGGATTTAGCGTAACTATACCAGATACTGACCCAGGTTATTATGCCGAAAAACTAGGTATACATAGTAACTTTTTGTCGTTTTTATTCAACGAAATACGAAAAAAATTAAAAGAAAAAAGTCAATAAAACTGTTGACTTTTTATTTTTTATATGATATATTATGACCATAAATAGAAGTAAGTCGTTTACAGGATTAAACGCAATAACAGAACAATAACAATTCTATCATTATATAATCCTGTAGACCTGCGAAGGTCTATTTTTTATTATAAAAGAAAGGAGGATTATAAAATGAAATTATGGATTTATGGTAAAGTAATGTCAGGTAAAACCACATTTGCTTCACAATTCGAAGACGCTTATATTATATCTACTGATGGAAATGCTGAATACACATTTGAACCAGATAAAATATTAAGAGTAAGAAATTATAAAGAATTAAATGATGCTATTGCTAAATTAAAAACAATTAATCCTAGTTGGGTAATAGTTGATACTACTTCATATTTAATTGATTATTTAAGATTTTATTGGTGTGATAAAAACGGTGTTGAACATGAATCTGAAATTGCATACAAAGGTTATACAATGCTTAGAAGTTTCTTATGGGAAAGTATTTTCAGTATAGCAAATAGTTTTGACAATGTAATGTTTATTTCACACGAACAAGAAGTGATTGAAAAGAATAAATTTGGTAGAGAAATTTCTAAATTTCAACCAGTGTTTGAAGAAAAACTTAGAGACCAAATGTCAGGACTTATGGGTATAATTGCAAGAACAGTTAAATCTATAAGCGAAGATGGAACAGCTAAATATGAATTACACATTTCAAATTCTGACGATGAATTTGGTGGTTCAAGATTAGCAATCAAAAAAACTGCTATACCATTAACTAAAAAAGATTTTGATGAAAATTTCATTAAGTCTGCTTCAAAATTTGATGGTGCTAAATTGGTATATGGTGAAGCAACTAAAGAAGATATGTATAAAACCAAATTAGAAGAAAAGAAAGAAGAAGAAAAACCAAAAAGAAAATCTGTAATAGGATAATTGAAAGGAGAATTATAAAATGGACAACGAAGATTTAAAAGAGTTAAATGCTATATTTAAAGATATGGGTGGTGTAGAAAAAGTAGAAGAATACACTAACAATTTTGAAAATTTACCTGATGGTTCTTACATAGGAGAAATAGAAAAATTTGAAACAAAAAATTCAAAATCATCTGGAAAACCTATGGCTGTTATAACTGTAGCAGTAGAAGATGGAAAGAAAGAATTCAAATATTTAATGCTTGCAGGTAATGATTTAAAATCTACTCAAACAAACGTAGCAAGAGCTGTTACTCAATTAAAAAAACTTGGAGTAGAAGGTGTAGAATTAGGAGACTTCTTATCAAATGCAGAAAAACTAGTAGGCACTAGAGTACAAATGACTATCAAAACAACAGTGTCTAAAGCTAGCGGAAATGAATTTAGAAATGTAGATTTAGAATTAGCATGAAGTATAAAATAATACCGATTTGTGTCGGTATTATTTTTTATTTAACTTGATTGTAAGTTCTGTTCACTTTTATAAATTATAAAATTCATTTATTAATTTTTGTGTTTCTCGTTTTTGTTTTGCTCGATTAAATTTTCCTTTTTCGTCAATACTAAAATCTACAGCTTTTACATCAAATGGTAATTCTAAATCTTCAACGTATACGACTTTACAGTCGTCAACCAACTTTTTATATTCTTGAAACATCGCATTCATATAATTTTGTAATTGTGGACTTTGCTGATGAAACCATTGATGATTTTCAGCAGAAAGCAATGCCCCATTTTCTATTGTAGCTTTACCTCCATCCTTTTGCATCTTAATATGATGGTAAGTTAATTGTTTCATTTTCATCATTTGTCCTTCACTTTTATAATGTCTTGGTTTGTCATCTTTTCTCAAATGTAATTTTTCAATAAAGCATTCTGCACCATATCTTTCTATCAATAAGTCTTTTGCATGTTTATTGCAACTCATTTTTACTACCCTCCTAAAATGCATATTTCTGTTCACTTTTGTGAACAGTTTTTGATTAAATTAATTATAAAATTTACATAATTAAGATTTACACTTCAGTAAAATAGCCCAAAAAGAAGAAATAGCCGTATAAGCGTTTACAATGCTCATACAGCTATTTTATGTCTTAAACAACAAGTTATATTCTTAAAATATCAAAATCCGTCTATGGGCATTTTGTGCGGTCAATTTTGTTGTCTATTTTATATTTTTTAATAATTTTGAGATAAAATATCATAAATGTCAATTTCTGTGTTTAATGATTGAGTTCTGAATACATATATAGGATTATCTTGTGCATCTCTAGTAAAGGAAGTACATACTGCAATTGTACCATCATTATCAAAAACTATAAATCCTACATCAATGAATCCTGATACAATTGTTATAGTAGATACATCAGTCACAGTGATAGTATTACCTATTGTTCTAGGTAAAGTTGTACTAATTGTACCAATATTATTAATCATAAATATTACCTCCTCGAACTATTTTTGTCATTCTATAAATTGTACTTGTATTATTCTCAACAGCTGTTACTACATATATGTGACCATTAACATCTGTTATTATGAAACCTGTGTCAATTTCTCCTGATATTACTGTTATATTATTATTTGAAATTGTGTTTACTGATTTCAAATCGGTCAATACATATCCTATTCCGTTTCTATTTGAATCAGTTGAATACACAGCCGTTATGTTTGTTGCTCCAGTTGTAGTAGTTAAAGTAGTAGTTGGGTCGTATATACTTCCTAGCCTACTTATGTCTCCACTCCAATACTGGAATCGCATACCAGTTGTAGGTGTGTCTGCTGTAATAGTTAGTTGTGTACCAGTTTCAAAATATCCTTGAGATAATCCTGTCAAATCAATAACTCCTCCTGTCAAAGCTGTTTTATATAATGTTCGATAAGTAGCTTCTAATTCAATAGCTTTACTTGGCATTTTTATATATTGAGGAGAAGATTCTGTACCAGGTGTTAGTACATTAAACATACCACCATCATATAATTCAATTTGTGTTATGTCAGTTCCATTTTTACCTATCCATCTAGTGAATGTGTAATGTGTATCATTAGTGTCTGTCATACTGAAGTAAACATCAGCCCTTTGTTCTCCATAATAATCAGCCTGTGTTTGTCCACCAGTTAAACCTCCAGTTAATTTCAAAGTGTATGTTTGCTTCAAAGGAGCATTGACTTCTATATCTACGTCATAATTAGGCACAGTTAAAGTTGTTTGGCTCAAACGTAAATATTCGATTATAGCTCTCGCGTCATCAGTTGTATCATGATTGTAAGCAAGCCAATCACTGAAGTATCGTTCATTTGGTATACCAGTTGCTCTTATTTTAACGACAGTACCTTCTGGATAAGTCCATCTTGAAACCCAATTTTCAGTGACAGTTACCTCACCAGTTTGTGGATCTTCGTACTCTGTTTCATAACAACATTGTCCGTATAGATTTGTCATAGCAACATCAAATCCTGGTATATATCCTTCTGGTACGTATGTTTCTGTTATTGTGATATTTTGTGCAGGCATATGTACGTATGTTTCTTCGTTATATATACCACCAGCTATATAAGCTGTAGCTCCTGTCCATTTATAAAATTCCATACCTGTATCAGGACTACTTGCTGTGACTGTTACATCAGTTCCAGCAGGATACTCATCTTGTTCAGTTGACCCATCCTTTCTTTCTATCGTAAGTGTATATTTTGCTTCTGTATCAGGAATGATATAAGTTGCTTTTAGTGTAACATTTCTTGCTAAATCTCTTAATCGAGTTTGTTCTGATAATGGTTCATACACATCATTAGCATTTGTTTGAAGTACATTATCTACATATACTTCCCATTGTAAAAATTGATGTCCAGTTGGAGCAGGTTTCATTTTGATAGCATTAGTTGCGTTTCTAAGTAATGTGGCACTTTCCACCCAATCACTACCATCCCATATATAACCATTTTGCATTGTTACAGTAAATTGTGGTATAGGAGTATATACAGCTTGTATGGTACTATCTTGTGAATGAGCATACACTTTTGTACTTGAAGCGTATTGATTAGACAATGTTGCGTCACCTGATACAACCTCCCAGTGATTAAATTCATATGTACTTGGTGCTGATCCCGAATTAATATCTCGATATTGACCTTCCGCTATATTATAAGTATTTGTACCACTATTAGTTATCACCGTAATCGTTCTCATATTATAATTAGCAGTAACCGTACCATCTTTTCTACCTAATTTAACAGTAGTTGTGCTACTCATATAATTTGATATACTATATAAATCTGAATAGGTCCAATGTGAGAAATCACCTGTGTCCGCTGTAATAGTTACAGATTGTCTTTCTTTGTAGTCTCCTGAACCAGAACCATTATTTACAGTTAAATGATAAGTTTCTTTTTGTCTATATTCTACTGTAATTGTAGTATTAGCTGATACATAGAATCCATAATCAGTTGAAGTACTGATTTGGCTACCATCTTTCAACCATCTTGCAAATAAATAATCTCCTACTTCTTCATTAGTAGTCGAACTCCAATAATTACCAGATAGCACTTGCGATGTAGTAGTCTGTCCACTATTATTTCTGTTCACTAATGTAACAGTATATGTATCATAAAAATCATATCGAGCTTCTATAGTTCTGTCACTTGCTCCCATTGTGATATCTAATTGCGTAGAAGTACTGATTCTAGTACCATTTTCATACCATCCATCAAATCGATAACTACCTACAACAGAGTTTGTAATTAATCTTTGTTTACGTCCTTGTACAATATTGTATGTAGACGTAGTTCCTCCATTATTTATATTTGTAACAGTTAATGTTTTTATTGGCGCATAATGTGCTGTAATTATAGCATTACCATCACCAACTGTGAATGTATTAGTTTGATTTCCTAATGCATCGGTACTCACACTACCCTGACCTTCAATTGTCCAATTATATATACCTTGTGTAGCATCTGGTGGAGTAGGTACTAATGTATAAGAAGTAGTTTGTCTTAATCCATTAGCTTGTGATACATCTGTGTTATCTACTCTGATCAAACCATCAATTACTTGTACACTATTGTATGAATATACATAATTAAAATGAGCAGTAAATGATATATTCACATCTCCCATACGAAATGATTGAAATGCACTATAAATATCACTCAGATAACTAGTATTACCACTCCAATGTGAAAATTCATAATGTGTTGGTACACTAGCTGATATCGAAACATAATCATTATAATTGTACCAACCTCCACCAGTACCATTTGTAACTGTTACACTGTGTTGTCCAGCATTTATATAATGAGGAGATAATGTTACATCACAATCTGGCATAGTAAGAATCGCAGTAGATGGGTCTCCTGAGTAAGTGGCTCCTACTAAATTATCTAATCCTTCTTGTGTGCCAGTCCATTCATAAAATGCTTTACCTGTTGAAGCTACATTTGCTATAATCATTATTTGGTCTCCTGCAAAATAAGGATGTGTAGTTGGTCCACTTTCTGCGGTAGGGTCGCTATTTATAGATATATAACCATTTACTAATGTCAATGTTCTTGGTATATGTGTTTCAAAATTAGCAGTAAAAGCTACGTCTCTATATGGCATTGTGAAATAGGTTTCTTGTGCTTGATAATTAGTCAATAAACCAAGGTCTTCTGCTTGTCCGCTCCAATATGTAAATGTTTGATATTGTGCACTTTCTCCATATTCAATACCACGAATTGTCACTATTTCGTCTTCTGCTACCAAAGCGGTAGTATTGTTGATTACTTCTACTGTACCGTCATCTCTTCTAACGGTTTTAATTATACCATTTGTGATAGTCACATTCCAATATTCTAATGGAAGTTTAGGTTGATTATGCATTAAATATAAAGCATATTCTATTTGGTTTGCCAGTACATAGTTGATTTGTGTAGCTGTATAAATTGTGGGTAATTCAGATGCGATGGCTGGATTTCTACGAGATTCATCTATTAATACCCTGACATTATTTATTATTCTATCGATTTCTGATTTAGTCGGTATTTTATCTCCTGTCCAATAATCATCTTCCCTAACATTTATACTTGGTGGAGTATGAACAATCTTCTTCTCCACCATCCATTCAGCACAATACGCTGTGTTTTTCTCTATTCTATTTAAGTCGATTGCGTTCCAGCAACCTTTTGGGTTTTCCAGATAGGGGTTATTTTGCACAGCTTGTACATTACCATAAGTTCTATCAAAAATAGGGTCAATCCACGTTCTAATCAAGTGCAATCACCTCCATTTCTCCACTCCAAGTACCATCAAATGTCCAATGATTTTGAAGTATATATACAGGCATTCTACCTGTGAATTGTGTTTGAATCACACCATAATCACCAGCATTTACCAATGGTTCTCCACGAGAAGAAAATGTATATTTGAATTTTCTTTTATACCATTCTAAATATTTTCTTTTAATCTGTTCACTTTGTGACACTGCTCCATTTGTATCATAAGTTGAAACATCTGACTCCATTATTTGAGTATCTAATATTAAACTATCACTAGTAACATTTCGTTCTTGTATTTGTTTTGTTCTAATGGGGTAACCTAATACTTCAACTTTTGCTTCTGTACCAGCCACATAACCACCAAGATTAATTAATCCACGTTTACTATATAATTCTGTATAAACAATTGTAGCCCCTGAAGTATCATCATTTGCCATTCTACACCCAACAGGTAAACAATCACTATAAGTCGTTTCTGTACTCATAGTTGTACAATTAATCGTTGATATAACTGTTAGATTTGAATAAACAGAACCATCTACTACAGCAGTTTCTTCACCAGAATAATCTAAATAAGAATAATATTTCGGTAAGGATATATCTGTTAACTCCTTTATACTCTCCAATTGTTCTGCAGCAGGAATACTTTCAAAATCTTGATAATTCCAATCATAGTTATTTGTAAAAGTTGTATTATCTAATATATTCAAATTTGCAAATTTTATATGTCCATTATCTTTTATCAATAATGTAGCCCCTACTGTAAAAGCTAATAATTGAATGATTTGTTTACAAGAAACTTCTGGCATAGACGTATTTACTTTATATTCATTATAAGATGTGTCAGTCCATTGTTCATATGGTAATAAAGTAGTTCCATCATACGTAGGTTTTGGTATATTATCACTTGACCATTCAATAGAATTCAAGTCTAATCCTTCAAACGTTAATACGTTTTCTGCTATTTCTTGTACAGTTCTTTCTGCTCCTGTATAAATATCTTCTGTATAATTATCTTCCATTATATCTAGTAATGAACCAGCTGTAAAAGTAGCACTTTCATCTGCATTTGCTGATACATCCATGAGTCTTAATTCTTTCCAATTATCCCATTCTATTTCAACACCATCTTGGGTAGCATCTATCATAGGATGATTATTATCCATTAATACATGTCCATTTTCATCATATTGATATCCACATACATTATAACCATTTCTAAATCTAACTCTCGTTTGATTATTTAATTTGATATAACCATTGTCTGGATTATCCACATTATAAATACTATTATAATTATTTACATCAAACTTGAATATTCTCGAAGGAAGTGTGTCTGATACATAACTAGTTTTGTCTGTGTAATCTATATTCAATACTTGCTCTTGATTTAGCACGATTGTTTTACCAAACAAAATTGAGCTGACTCTTATACGTCTGTGCCTAAATCGAGTGTTACCATATTCAATTGTTATGTGGTCTACTCCTGTTTTATTCACTTCAAAATTTACAGATGGTAAACTATCTAATAATACAGTTCTATATATAGGTTGATCGTCTTCGTTTACCTCTCCTGTTGGTTCTTGCCACTCTATATTTTGAGTCATAGTTCCTAGTAGATTATCACTATCATCATAACAATATATTTTTATATCTTTTGGATATCCAGAAGGCACCGCTGAATTCAATATAACTGAAAAATTCTCTATATCAGATGGATGTGTTAATTGAATAGTCATGGTTGGTTTTGTAGAGAATTCACCATTATCATCTGATATACTGTTTGAAATATACCCATCCACATTGTTCCCTTGATATATTATGAATCGACCATTAAGTAACCACAAATTCTCTTCTAATGTAGCAACTGTATTACTAGAATATCTATCAATATTAGTAAGAGTGGAAGTATCACATATACTCAGTCTATCCGTGGTGTTTATAGTAGACACAGGTATATTTGAATTCGGTGTATACATTATAATTTCTATATAACCTTCTTTTCTCACTATCGCTTTTAAATGATTTTCAAATTCTTGCCTATCTATATTCCCTAATGCATCACGATAAACAGCCATAAATTATCTCCTTTCTCGATTAATAACCGCATGTCGATAAGATTACATTTGACATCTTTATACCAAATAGGTCTTTTAAAATATATTGGTCGCCCAAGTGAATCCGTTTGTCCTTCTAAACGAACTGTTTCCCATTCACAAGGGGTGGCACTAAAGTCACCCCAATAATATTTTCTAGTTATATATGAGTCTGCTTCATCATCCCAATAACTTATATCACAATAAAATTTTTTAATTTCTTGCTTTAATTCAGTTAAATTAACTCTGGACATATAAGGCCAATAAAGATTATCAAATTTGTTCAATCTTCTATTTACAACTTGTGCTACAACTTTTCCTTCCGCATTTCTTGTTGATTTAACTAATTGTTCAGATAATTCATTGTAACCAATTGCAGGATTATTTACTGTATTATAATGATAATTGTTATAATATTCATCTAAATAATTCCCTTCTGGGTCTCTGAATCTAAATTCCTTGCCATTAATACGAATCAATGGTGCAAATGCATTTGTTTTTGGACACAAACCCATAATAATCTACCTCCTATCTCCTAATCATCTTGCATAAACCTTGTTGTTTAATATATTATTACTTAATTTCTTATTAGCTTTTTCTACTGTAGCAACTAAGTCGCTTCCTTTTTGTACAAATTGACCTTTGATATTTATACCTTGATTTACTTGGTTACCAATTTGTGCTACTTGTTGATTTAATTGATTTATAGCTTCTTCTAAACCAGCATTATTATTTGTTTGATATGGTGTATTATATTTTTTAGGTATAACAGCTTCTCCTCGATGTAAGTATGCTAGTCCATCATTTGGTACATAATTTGTACCAGTCGCATAACCTTGTATTTTTAATTTAGATGCTTTTTCATAACCATTGTAAGTCCACGTATTAGAATGACCAAACGTGAAAATTTCTTTGAGGGTGTCTCCTACACCTTGCCAGAAACTTTGATGTTGTTGTACTATTTTATCTATTTCTGACATTTCTTGTTTGAATTTTGTTTGTGTGTCGGTTCCTACCCCTTCAAGAAGAGCTTTTTTAACATCACTACTTGATTCTTGCCATATTTTTGATAATTCGCCTAATTCTTTATCAGTTACAGCCTTGTATTCTACCATTTTAGCACGTTGTTCGTCTGTCAAATTCTGAAGTAAATTCTTTCTTTCTTCGTCTCCACCTTGTTTGTATAACTGAATACGTTTTTTAGTAGCTTCTTCTGTCGAATAAACTCCTTGTTCTTCGGCTACTTCTATTCTTGCGGCGGCCACTTCAAAATTTTTAGCTTCTATATCTTGTGCTATAGCTAACTCTGTTTGAGCTTTTAGTAATTTCTTTTGTGCTTCTTCCAGCTTAGCACTCACTTTTGTAACATGCTCTTGTTTTTGTGCTAAATCAGTCAAACTACTAGACAATCCTATTTCTGCTCCAGATAACATACCAGTAGTAAATGTACCATCTTGAGTAGCTTTAACTAATTCATCCATACGAGTTTTACTGATACCTAATTTTTCCCCTTGGTCATATACAGATTGAGTAGTATAATCTAATGATTGTTTTAATAATTGTAGTTGTTCATCGAATATACTAACTTGTGTTTGTGCACCTTGTACACGACCTTCATATTGTTCTACTTTTAGCATTTCGTTATTCATGTTTCTAGCCGCAATTTCTGCTTGTTCAAATGCTGGAGCCAATGAAGTTGCTAATAATCCAGCTATACCTCCAATTGCAGCTCCAATCGCAGCACCTAATGGTCCACCTATAGCACCTATACCAGCACCAAGTGCCAATCCAGATAATGCTCCTCCACCAGCAGCAATTGCAGTTGTTCCTAAAATAGTTCCTAGATTACTTTTTTTATCTTTCTCATTACCACCGTATTCCATTAAACCTGTGTTATAAGCAGTATTATTTTTAACTTTATCAGTTCCTTTTTTAATGGCAATACCAGCTATTGCAACTCCTACTACCGTTAATAAACTTTGAGCAAATAAAGCTCCTAAAGTTTCACCCCAAGCACCAAATGCTGTAATCGCTTCATGTCCGACAAATATACTTTTCAAAGTAGTTAATAATCCGCCACTACCAGTAAAAATATCAGTAATACCTTCAATTATACCTTTACCAAAAGCTGTTGCCCCAAGTGCTTTTAATATCCAACCACCGACTTTTGAAAATACTCCTTTGATGGCAGTACCAGTAAAGTTTCCAAACAAAGCTTTCCATAAAAGTTTTCCTGCTATTTTCAATAATTGCCAACCTAAAAAGATTGTTAATAAATTTTTCAATAAATCTTTCCAGTGCTCTGTAATCCATTTACCAATTGCGGTTTGTTTAAACCAATTCCAAATAGTTGTTGCAATAGCTTTTAGTCCATCTAGTAATATTGTAAAAATACGTTTCATTGCTTCGCCAAATCCTAAATCACCTTTGATTAATCCAGCGAACAAGTCTCCTATATCTTCTGCTAATTTCCTCCATTGTTCAGATAGTTGTGGTTTATAAATATCACCCAATAAATCCATTGCACCACTATTATCTGTACCTATATCGTGTAGTTCATCAAAACCAGCTGTTACATTCGCCGCCGCTTCTAACTCTTCTTTTGTTTTTTCAGCATCTGCAGCAACTTGATCAAATAAACTTACAGGCATTTTTCCAAATGCTTCTTGTATTTTCATTGATATGATATCAACAAAACCAATTATATTAACTAATTTTTGAGACACCCAATCCATAAATGGTCTAAGAATAGTTCTCAAGTTATATTTGATGACATTCATAGTTCTTTGCCATTTAGTGTTATAACCCATAAAATCTTGAAAAGCTTTCTTTATTTGTGTAATTGGATTTAGTTGTAATAAGAAGTTTTTGAATATTTGTGCAGTATGTCTTGTCATTAATCTATATGTATAATTCAACACTTCTGATAATCTTGTTTGGTTTTTTAGAGCTTTACCAGTTTTATCTAAACCAGCATTTAAGTTCGCAAGAATATGATTATTTTGTCTTAATACAGGTGAAGTAAATCCTAATTGCTTTATTATTCCTCCAAGTCTTCCGTGTGTTCTACCAACAACTTGGTCTACCATTCCAGCATCTGCTAGAATAGATGCCAACACTTGCTTTGATTCCTCTAATTGTAATACTAAGGTTTTAGCCTCTGTTGTAGAACCTTCTAGTATTTCTCCATTTGCTCCTAATTTTAAATCTCCACTAGCTCTCATTCCACTCAAAGTAGATTCTTTGCTTTGTATATCTTGTAATATATCGTTTGCAGCTTTACGTATATTCGCCATTATTTGATTTACACCTTCAGCTCTCGCTCTACTTTTTTCAAGAGATGGTGTAAATGCAAACGATAATCCACCAGTCATAGCACCTAATATATTACTTTTAAATCCTCCAGTTTGAGCCTTAAACATTTCTTTTCCAGATAATGCTTTAGCTAGTCTATCGGTGATATCAGTTGTATCAACCTTCACACCTTTCGATAAATTTATATCTTTGAATAAATCTCCAAATTTGTCTCTTCCTCTAAATAATGACCATCTACGAGCAAATAAAATTTTATCTCCATTATCAGTAGCATTACGACCTCTACTCAAACCAAATCTCTTAATACGTTCAGCTGACATTTTATCTTGTTCTTCTGAAGTTGCAGCCATTATTTTCTTATAATTAGCTGTCGTTTTTGTTAAATTAGCAAAAGTATCTTTTAATTTAGTCACCCAAGAATGTGGATCCTTTATCGTTGTTGATATATCTGACCTTGACATATCTCCATATGCAACTCGACTCTTTCCGTATTTACGTACATATTCCATCATACTCAAAGCTTGTTGCATTTGCGATTGCGCCGGTACTAACATCTGAGAAGGGTCATTTTTAGTTCTGGTTTGTCCTTTTTGTACTCCAGTTATATTCACTCCATTTTTATTAATGGCTTGTATTTCAACTAAAATAGATTGTAGTATTGCTTCACATGGTGCCATCATCTCTCTAAGTGTTACACCCAATCCTCGTATTGCATCAACTGCTTCGTTCGCTTTGCTATCCGTATTAAACCCAGAAGAATTATCCGCTTCTGTGCTTTTTATCAAATCCTCAGTTTTTTTATTTGCCGAACTATCAGAAATACGCTCCGCTGTATTTTCAATTTTGTCATAATTTGTTTGTGTTTCAGTAGTTTTCGTATCTTGATTGATTGCTCGCGTTATCACACTAGAACTTTGTTTTTGTATAGCTTTGTTAGCTTGATTTTCAGCTATCATTCTATTAGCAAAACTGTTTACTTCTTTACTCACTTTAGATTTTGTGTTTTGTTTTTCCAATTGTGCAAGTTTCATTAATTCTTGATTTATTATCGCTTCTTTTTCTGTCACTTTATCTAAAAAGCCTGTTATAACAGCTTCCATTTTAGGGTCTCTTGATTTGGCAGTTTTGTCAGTACCCTCTTCTGCATCAATTCCACCTATTTTTCCACTAATAGTAAATCCGGATTGACTCATTATTACACCGAGTGTTTGTCTTATGTCCGTTAATATAAGTTTACCAGCATCTACACTATAATCTGATATCGTATCTATTGCATCAAATATTTTTTGTGTTATTGTTTTTATGTCTGTGTCATTACTTGAATTTTGTAATTTGTCTATTAATTCTGGTAAAATATTATTTCTAATATCATCGCTCAATCCTTTTGCTTTTTCCATAGGTGATAGAACACGAGCTTCCTTATTCCAAGATGTCTCCCACTTTTCTATTACATCTTTAAAAACTCTTTTTCCATTTTCTTCTGCAATGATAGTCTTTCTACTACTTTGGGGGATTTTTTTGTCATTTGCTCGTCTTCGTTTTACTTCCGCTTCTAACTCTTTTTTATTTGTATATTTATCTACAACCAAGCTCTCTTTTTCAAATGTTCTTTTTGCATCTAATGCACTTAAAGCCGCTTGGCGAGCACCTCTACTTCCATAAAAACTAACTTCACTACGCTTGCTTGCATAGTCATTTGTATTACCAGCATTAATCCAACCACTACCATATTCCTTTGGTAATACTTGTTTAATACCAGTAAATTGTCTTTTTCTACGAGCTTTGATATCTGAATTAATTTCTTCTTTTGTTATTTTAGCACCAGTATCAATATAACGTTTATTGGCTTTTACTCGTGCTTTACGTTGCTTAGCTTGTTCTAGTTTCGCTATTTGTTCAGCACGTTTAGTTTCTCTTGCTTGTTTTTGAGTGTTATAAGATTGTATCTGTCCACCCATCAACTTATTTATTTCTTTATATTGTTTTGTGCCAGCTTTATGCTCTTTCCCTGCTAATCTTTTAAATCTATAGTACGCCTGTGTAAGATCATCTAAATCTTTCTCAGACGAAGAAAAGCCCTCTTTGAACGTTTTTTTCCATTGAGAAATAACGTCTTTTTGGGCTTTTTCTAAATCCTTCGAGGCATTTTTAATAGGCATTTTTATTTCAGCAGGTACTTCAATATAACCATCTTTAAGAGAACTTAAAACACCCTTCGCTAAATCTTTCGCAGCTTTTTGCGCACTGCTTTCATCGGCGACAGCGCCGACAGTAATATTCAATCCTGTCTCTTTATCAGCCATATTTACTACCTCCTACAACCTAAAATCTATATTATTACAATCCATTTTGAAAATAACTATCAGGATGTTTTTTCACACTTTTGTTTAATCTTTTTTCATAATCTTCCCTTAACCAATCTGGTACAGGTGCTTTTGGTTTTGTTTCAAACATTTCTGGCATAGCTTCTTCTAATTTTGCTGGGTAAACTTTTGCACCAAATGCGGCTCTGTTCATACTACCCATACGCCATAATTTATAAGCCAATCCTTCTCTTTTATATTTCAAAATAAACAATAACTCCTTACAAGAATAATCATAAAGAGTCCTTAATTCACAACCTTGTTTAACCAACTCAGCGTAAAGATCATGAACTGCGTGAAATCCTGCTAATGGATCATACTTGTTTTCTTCTTCAACTAATTTATTTAGTCCAAACTTTTTCACTAGCTTCTGGACTGGGAGTCATTGGTATTTCTGATTTTTGAACTAGTCCAGATTTTTGAACAATTTCTGCTAAATATTTTTCAGCTAATTGTTGCATTCCATATTGTTCTAACAACGCATCAAATAAGTCTGCTTCATTTCCATACTTTACTTTACATTCATTACTTGCACAAGCATAAAATATATTAACCATAGTTGTAAAGTCTGGATTTTCAAATGCTTCAAATATATTTCTTTTCAATTTGTTCTCTAAATATAAAATATTAGAGCTTTTTAATTTAAATTTATATTCTACTCCTTGTATTTCTATAATTACTTCGCTATCCATATTAATTTCAATCCTCCTATTAGATATAATAAAATGGTGGATGTAAACGCCCGAAGATTGATTTTGGCTAAACTGCCCACCAAAAGTTTAGTTTATTAAATTAATTACTTGAATCTGCTGGTAATGATACTTTAATATCACTTCTAACATCATGATAAATATTGAATTTTTCAATATCTTGTTGAGCATCAGCTGTGTAAGAGATATGAGTTCTAGCATCATATTCAATTATAACACCTGAAGCTTTTACTACTACCCAGTGAGCTTTTATATTGTCATCGGCTAATCCTTTAACTGCACGTAAGTTATGTTGTACACCATCTGGTACATCGGCGAAAGTCATCATATTGATTTCATATGTAACTTCTGCAGCTGGTTGTAGTCCTAATACAGATGTTTCTGATTTAGTATTATCTAATGTTGTTGTGTCTATTGTATTTGGTTGTCCACCAAAATCTGGTGTTGAAGACAAACCATAAACTCTTGTATAACTTCCTAATGCAGTTTTTAATGCATCTGGATCATAAGAACCATTATTACCAATAAAATCATTTCCGTCAGTAGATTGTTTAAAATATAACGCAGTACCAAGCGTAGCTTGTTGTACTTTTGCATCTGGATCCATAATATTACCTCCTATATAAAATATTTTCTTAACAAAGTATTTAGTTCAGTGGATTATCGTAATGTTTTTTCCAATGTATTTAATTGTGCATATGCAGTTAACATACATTCTCTATAACCTGTATCAGGTGTAATTGGGCTATCTTGTGTGGTAGGTCTAAGTCTCAACTCTCCCAATTTATCACATATTGCGTCTAAATATCTATCGAACTCAGCTTGCGTACCACCTTTTGTAGATAAATAACCAATTATAGAAATTGTGTATTGTTCATTGTCATAAGATAAATCTCTATGATTCAAACTAGTTCTGACATCATACCCAAAATAATATCTTCCTTCTTCAACAAGGTCTTGAGCCACAATGATACCAGCTTCTAGCCCTTCTATCTCATTTAGTTTTGCTTGTACAAGCCTACGAATATTATTTATTAATGCCATTGTGTCTCACTCCTTTCTATGCTATTTCTGTTTTTTCAAATATCTTGGGTTAATGTTTTTACTTCCATTGGTGCGTATTTCGATTTCCACTTTGTTCAAGAAATCTCGCATATGTTCTCTGGTACGTGCTTCAAAATTATGTGGTTCTTGTGGTATATATTTCGAAAATTTTTTACCACCATCGTAACTATAGGTATCATTCTTCGGTGTATCTGTAGTACCAAATTTCAAATAATCATAAACTTCCGTTGTGGACACTCCATTATCATACTCTTCATCTCGCACCATAGCTTTTACATTATCTCCGTCTATTATGGCATATATATTTCTTGCTAATTTACCAGTATGGTGATAAGGTTTAACTTTTTGATGTTTGTGAGTTTCATTATAGTACTGAGTATCTTTTCCTTTCTTTGTCACGGGTTTATATGAAGTATAAACTTGGAAGCTCAATTCTTTTTCTAATTCATCTCGCACCATAGCTTTTAATTTAATACCTTCGTCTTTTGCTATAGCTAATAAACTTTTTTTAATGGTTGCTTCCACTGGTCCAATACCGGTGATTTGACCTAATTTATTTCTTGCCATAGTATCACCTCCATTGTATATCTAAATATAACGGAGTGACTTTAACTATTGCGTATTTATGATTTTTCCACTCAACTAAATACTTTGTTAAGTTATCTGGAGAATTATTAGTTTTCTCCAACAAAAAAGGTTCTAAATCATTATAGATAGATTTGAAACGATATGTCTTTAATAAATTCGCCCCATATGCACTTTTATCCACTTCATCTGACGCAAGATATTGAATGGCTCCATCAGCATGGAATATATCTTCATATTCTTCGATTTTGTCACCATCTACACCTCTTGTCGATTTAAGACTATAAAGTATTATGGGTTGTAATTTTGTAAGTAACATATCGTTCCTCCTCTCTTTAATAATTCTTAATTAAATTACATAGATGCACCAGCGCTTACATTAAATGCTATAGCACCTGTTCTATTATTTAAAATGAATACATCAGAATATTCTTTTTCATAATAGATGTAATCACCTTTTGTTCCAGCAGCTGGAGCTTCCATTCCAACAAATGCATATTTGTTTGGAGTTAAGATAGCTGATGGATGTACTAAGAATAAATTGATTTGTTTAGCAGAATCTGATGGAGCAAATCCTGTATCAAAATCATAAGCAGTCTTCATTAAGAATGAAGGTACTGTTATTAATTTGATTTCATCTAATCTATCAACTATTCTATTGATTGCATTTTCTCCATTTTGAACACTTCTTGATAAACCAATTTGAGAAGCTGATTTTAATAATGTTTTAACAGCTGGAGTAACATATAATAATCTTCCTTGTGAAGGTACTAATGCTTCGTCCATTCCTTCCATTAATTTATCGAATACAGTTAATACATTATCAACAGTTAAAGCTGTTGTATCAGCTGTTTTTCCTTCTGCTACCCAATCTGTATAAATTTTACTTATTGTATAAGCATCTTTTTCTGGGAATTTTTGTGTTTCATTGAATACTTTTGTTGCATTTTGGATAGTTAATACCATATTAGTATCCATAACGTCTGCTGGGTCAATACTTGTAGACCACTCTCTGTAGAATGTTAAAGTTTTTGTTTCCCATTCATTATCTACATTTCTTTGGAAAACACCATCTATACTATCTCTGTTAACATTTTTTCTTCCTGTAACAGAAATTGATGGAATGTGAATTGTTTTTGCATCTACAAATCTATAAGTTTGATTGTTAGCAACGTTATACAATTCACCAAAATTAAGCACATTTGGATATGCTTGAGCTAATGCTCTTTCATAAGCTTCTGCATAATTTACTGCTGCCATAATAAATTCCTCCTTTAAAAAAATTTAAGTCCGTAGTAAACGGAAATGGGTTTACTACATAACTTTACATTATATAGAAATATTACCCATTCCATTTACTACAGACTTAATGTGTTTCTCATATTTAAAGACAATAATATATCAAAAAGACTATAGTCCCCAGAACATATCTATTTCTGTTCACATTATATAATATAACTGAACAGTTTGTCAATAGGAATTTAAAAATTAATTAACTTTCCAAATATCCCACAATTCTCTATCTCTACAATCAAAGGTATCATATACAACACCATCGATTACAGTAGTTATGTGATTTGGCATGGTAACTAGATATGTACCTATAGTGCATCTATCAACAAAATCTCCGACTGTTTCGTGTGGATATGTTTCAATTCTATTGTATCTATAATCCAATAGAGGTTCAACAAAATTCACGTCATCTAATAATATGCCATTTTTCTTTGCTATTCTACTCAGATCATCATACGTTTCACTCCAACTTTTATCTTCAGCGGTAGAAATAGCACGGATCACACAATCATTCACAAAATTATTATGTTCATTCGCATTATAATATTTATACATTTATACTACCCCATTTGACTTATTTTTCTTAAATGTTTTCTAATTATTTGTTTTGCTTCTGGAGAATCAACCTCTTGAACCATTTTTTGGGCAAATTCTGTGAATAATCGCATTGTATCTTCTAACGCTTCCATACTATCTTGTCCTGCGTTATAATTTCCTCTGCTATAAGCGTTTCTACTTTCAGAATACGCACTATAACTTTCTCTCATATCTTCAATCATGTCTTCTCCATCATCGTGCCCTCTGTATCTACCTCTTCCTGTTCCTGGTACACCACGTCTACCATATCTTCCTTCAGAATATTCTCCTTCTGAATATTCACCATAGTTATTATATCTCATTTTCATAACCTCCTTTTTAACATTCCAATAATCAATATTTTCTAAATCTTTATTGATATCTATTAATTTATATAATGTATCAATATCCTCTGCGTTTAAATCTGTGTCAGAATATTGTTCTAACTCTTTCGTCACAAGATTTTTTATTTTTTCTATGTAACTTAAGTCTTCTTTCTTGTCATCTTCTTCGTTCATTATTTACCTCCTTTCAGAGTTTCTATAATTTCTTTATTCTGTTGAATTATCGTATCCAATAATTTATCTTGATGTTCCAAATACTTCATTAAATCCGTATTATTAAAATCAGTTATTAATATAAAAAAGCTTAACCATTGTATCAAATTCGTCACATCATCATAAGTATTCATTAATTGTTACTCCTTGATATATTAAATGTACCGTTTGTAATTATTGGAATTTGAGTTACTATTGGTGTTTCAGGTGTAGTTGGTGTTGGTACACTTGGAACGCTTCCTATAGTTATAGAAGTATCTCCTTTTGGACATATTCTTAGCTTCCTGTTAAGTGAGATAGTTTCATAATCGTCAGCTGCTCCAATTGTTACTGCTCTAACTGTATCAGGAATCAAAACACCATCTTCATATAATCCAATGGCCACAACTCCGTGCTGTTGCCGAGCTAACAGACGCACTAAAATTTACGTTATAGTATCCATTATAATTATTTCCAAATATTTTGAATATTGGATTACCATTTTCATAATCTAACCAACCACCATTGCAACAATAAGCACATCTTGTTCTTATACTTGTTATATCAAATACTATTGGACTTGAATTACTAGCTAATGCTTTTGGTTCATTTATAATTGTTTGTATCATATTCATTCTCCTTTCATATCATAATAAAAATAAAGAGAATAAGCTCTTGCTCACTCTCAAAATTTAAGCAAGTTCTCGTATTCGAGTATCCTGTAATCAGGTGTTTGCTTCATTATTTAATTAAAAATTTCCATTACATCCGCATCCACAACCATTGTTGCTTGAACAATTGAATATAGGGGTATTTCCATACACCGGTTGAGCTGGAATAGGGCATGAACGAAGTTCAGATACAAGTTGATTTGCTGTAACAGCTTGTGAAGCTCTTATATCAGCAGTTTGTTGAACTTGACTTGCTTGACCTCTAGCATATAGATTCTCTTGACGTAATTGACCAATTAAATCATTTTTAGCTTCTAATTGTGCTTTGACTCCGTCTAATTCTAATTGACATAGCTTATCAAGAATAGCTTGGCTATTTCTATTTTGTGATTCAATTATGTCTCTTGTGTTGTTAGCATCAGCAAATCTTGTTGCGTTACCTTCGTTTTGGATGATATTTTGTGTTTGGCAATTAGCTAAACGATTTTCGCAACAACAGTCAGCAAATTGAGAACTTAATTGATTGAATCCTTGTAACATCGCTGTTTGATTAGCAAAGTTTTGGTTCATATTAGCTATTTGTCTTGCATTAGCAGAACTTTCTGCATTAGCAAATCCAGAGCTCACTGTTTGGTTAACTCCAGCAAATCCATTGCAAAGTTGTGTACTGATACCTTGTATAGAATTATTTAAGCTTGTTAATTGGTTTGCTAATTGTAATGTATTGAATCCATCGTTAGTGTTTTGCATTATTTCCTTTTGACCATTAGATAACCAAGGATACATGTTGTCTCCTCCGAAACCTCCGCCGAAACCGCCGTTATTCCAGCCTCCCATAGCAAAAATTAGAAATAATATTATCCACCAAGCTCCGTCTCCACCAAAACCTCCGAAACCGCCGTTATTTCTGTCTTGGATCAAGGCTACGTCTGAAGCAGATAAACCACCATTTCCGTAATCCATAAATTTCCCTCCTTCTTAAAAATATTTATATTATTGCAATAATATCTATTTTAAAGTATTTTTAAATTTATTAAATTCTGTATCAAAATCTAAGCCACGTTGTTTACATATATTTCTTGCAAATGTTTCTACACCTTTTGTGTCACCATTCTGAGCCATATTGATCACATTATTTAAAATTGGATTATTTATACTCATTTTGCTTAATATATTTTTTGGTGTAAGTCCTTGAAACATATATTGTTTTATAAGATTCATCGGATTCATATTTATTTCTCCTTTTTATATTTTAAATCATCTGCAATATCTTCGAGTTTACGTTTTAATGTTTTCACATCTTCTTTTAGATCTTTTATGTCTTTACTGTTCACATTTTTAAGTTGATCTTTTAAATCTTCTCCTGTTATAAATTTGTTATCCATATCTTTTAATTGCTTTTCAAAATCAGTTTCTGTTACATATTTTGATTTAGTTTCTTCATTTTCAATCATAGGTTTATATATGATTACTTTACTAGTACCATCTTGCTGTAATTGTTTAGTTATAATCGCTGTGCCATCTGTTAATGGGAAATAACTAACACTTCCATCATAAGGAATATCAGTAGCTTTTACGACATCTAAACTATCCACAACCTTCCCTTGTAAAGAATTTTGTGGTCTATACATTGATTGATTTTGTCTTGTTTGTTGTAATTGTGGAAATTGCTGATTATAATTAAGATATGGATTGTTATATGGATTATATGAATTATATGAATTATAAGCTTCGTACATAATTTCAACCTCCTATTATTTTAATAATTTTATTTTATATGAATTTAAAACAAATCGTCAGACGGACTGAACAAAAAAAATATAGAGAAATCAAATTCTCTATATTCCACAATATAACCTGATTGCAAACGCTAGCTTATCCAAATGTTCTACTATTCTTGGATTGTCCATATCTAATAATTCAGACATTTCACTAAACGTTTTACCATCTTTAAATTTATACTTATAAATCAAGTATTCTAAATTATTTCTTTCCTTAATCTTATGCTCAAATTCCAATAACTTATCATTTAACTCATTGTATTTTACAAATTCTATAATATCTTGATACTTACTAGGTTCATTACTATTTTTCCACAAATACATATCCATTATATTTGACCTACCTGTCATAATAAATGCAGCGAAAATAGCAAATGTAATTGATACTACTAAATCAACCTTTAATAAAACAAATAAGCTCAACATTACCAATGCACTCCACACTAAGCATCTATACCAAGTTTTAAAATGAAGTGGTTTACCGAAAAAACCTCTAGTTATCATAAAAGATAACATCACCAGAACGATATAGTTGATGGGTAACTTCAATAGTACACCCATCAACACAATGATTACTGTTTCTGCAATATTGAAGATAAGACTAGGGAAAATTTTTTTAAATTTTTCCATATCTTATTCTCCTTCTTCTACATCATAAAAGAAAAACCAACTTCTCCATGGTTCCATAATATCACCTCCAAATTAAATAAATTATAATATAACTATTTATAATGAAAAACATTACATTAAATAAAATTAAATTTATACATCTAAACGTAGTCGATTTTATTGGTTTTGGTATTTTATCATTTCTGTTCCAAAATTTCTTGTACATATTTCGAATTTTGTATAATTTATTACTAATAAAATGTAAAACAATAAATAACAACAATTTTTGTACAGCATTTCCAATAATAATGTCAGTGATAAATGTAGATAATACAAAATAACATATTCCGGAAATAATCATAAGTAATATACTTGCTATACCTAATGTAAATATATCTGTTATTTGTGATTTCTCGTGATATAGTATTTTGAGTATAATATATGTTATTACAAAATATAATACGTGAGACCAGATAGTCATAGGAGTAAAATTAAATAATAAAATATATTCTATTATCATTAAAATTGTAAATAATATCTGTTTCTTATCTAATCTCTTTGCAAATATCATAAATAATGCAAAATATATTGCTTCTGGTATTTGTCCTAGAAATAATTCCAGTAAGTTCATTTTCATTTATTCTCCCTCTTTGTTTAAGCCTGGTCTTAATATTATATATTATATATCAAAAATATGATTTTGTAAACAATTTAGTTGTAGTAACCCTTCTATCATAAATACATTTACATTCGCATCATTGTTGCTTGTTGCTAAATTCTCTATCCGTTCATTTGTTCCACCGTTCTTTGTACATTTTTTTCTAACTCCTCATAAGAGAAATCTTTTTTAGGTTTTGAAAACATTAGCTCAATGAATTGCTCTAATGTCTGTTTAAAAATTATTCCTTGTAAATGCACGCTTTTACTGTCTAAAGCTTTTGTATATATATTTTTATACGTGTCTTTAGAAATATAATCTTGAATTTGCTTATAGTAATCATAATAAAACTTTCGAGATAAATCTTCAATTGCTACTAATGTTTCTTCAGGTACATTTTTTGCTAAGGCGATGTTATAATAAATAAAGCAAGAAAACGCAGTTTCAAGAGCTGGTAATGCTATATTTTTTAGAGGTACTCCCTCTCTTAAGGCTACATCATACGCATGGTGTAAATTGAAAATATAACCAGGAGTACATATACCAAATTCATACTCATCTTTTCCTCTCCTAGTTATAGATTTTTGATTATAGTGCCACTCATACGTAGGAATATTCAAGACTTTTCCACCCTCTACTCCCATCTCGTATTGAGCAATAAGATTACACATATTATTAAATCCAACATCTTCGTTTGCTCGAGTACTTGTAAATCGAATATCGTGCTGTTGTAAAAACGTTCTTCTGTATATGTGCCCAAAGACCCAAACCAAATTAGCATTAGTAGTGCTTCTCTGTCCAATCTCTTTTCCAATTTGTATGAAAGGAGAGATAATAAATTTTGCATTAGTGTCCAATAAAGGTTTGTGTAACATTTGTAACGAGCAAGCTTCATAAAAAGTGTCGTCAGCATCTATAAACGTGATAAAATCTTCTTTTGTATTGTCTATACCATATTGCCTAGCATATCCTGGGCCCCTATTTTCTTCATAACCAATCTCTTGTATGTCAATTAGTGGTTTAAAGATCTCTACAATTTCTTTATAATCTTTTCCTCCATCATTAACAATAGTTACTTTTAATTCATTTCTATTTAATTGCATTGCTATACTAGCAAGAGTTCTAATTATTGTATCTTGATTATTATAAGCGGGTATAATTACATCTATCATTTCATAACACCTCTTTTTAATATGTCCAACCAGCTTCTGATAATTCTGTCCATCGATTTTGATAACGTGTATTTGTAATATTTGTTCCAGAAAATGGACTAGAGTAATTGCTAGTCATCAGATTCTTATAAACTGAAACATTACTATTGAGACACATGTTAATGATATTTTGAATAGAAGAATCGGATAACTTATTACAATTAGCAAATGTTCTTTCAAGAGATCTAAGATTAGATACGTCATATTCTTGTACATTTTGCAGATTAGTACAATTGTCAAACATAGAATACATGCCTATAACATTTGAAGCATTAAAATCTGGTGCAGTCACCAAATTAGAACATCCACTAAACATAGACCTCAAATTCGTAGCACCAATAGCTAAATTCGATACTGATCGCAGATTGTAACATCCCTCAAACATCCATGCCACATCTGCCTCACTTCCAATGATTATATTTGAAACAGAACTTAATCCAACACAATTAGTGAACATACCCAACATATTGGTTACATTAGAACCATCCCAATTGTTCAAAGAAGTCAACTTATTACAATGGATGAACATATAAGACATATCAGTGACATTAGAGGTATCGAAATTCGGTTGAGTTGTAAGATTTACACAGTAACTAAACATATATGCCATATTTGTTACATTAGATGTATCATAATCAGACACAGAGGTGAGATTTCCACAATTGTAAAACATACTACTCATATCTGTCACATTAAGAGTATTAAAATTTGGAGAAGATTGTAAATTTTTACAACTATCAAACATCCTTTGGGTGCTATAAACCTGAGATGTGTCCAGATTACTGATATCTACTGAAACTACATTACATCCCCTAAATTCATTGACTAATAAGAATAAATCTCCTGTTCCAGAAACATTAATAGATGGGGCATTGTTATATGTAGTACGTAATGCTAGTCTTAAAGTATTTCCATAAATATCGTAATCTTCGCCTTTGTCAAGAGGAGTATCATTAATAAGATATTGGTTTGACCAACCTTGGGTATTCGGATTACAATCCAAGTAACCTTTATTAAATAAAATTTCTTTGTCTACTTGTGAAAATCTATCCGAAGTAATACCAACATTGTAAACTAAAGAATTGTTTATCTGAGAAGCAATTGGCATCATATTAGCAATCGTTGAAAGAGATTTATCACTTAGATTATTGCAATTGTTAAACATCCTCGAAACATTTGTCACATTAGACAAATTTATGAAAGGAAGATTAACGAGATTGGATGAACCAGCAAAGAATCCAGCCATATTTGTAATATCGTCAATTGGTGTAAGATTACTCATACTTTCATAAATCGTAACTCGATGTCGAATTTGCTCCTCATTTAGATTTGTCATCACATTCAATGTACCCTGTTCAACACCTTGTTTACCAATAAAAATGTTCCCATAAACATCTTCTGGGATAGCTGACAATTGAGTGATAGGAATAACATAATTTTGTAAAGAAGAACTATATTGAAACAATCCATCAAATTCGCCAGTTTTAATTTTCATAAATTCTCCATAAATGCTCTTCCACGCATAAGAACTACTGCTCATACGCTGATAGAATTTAAGAGGTGTTCCAAAATCAATCTCGTCTCCAGAGATAGTTCCAGTTGGTCCTTTAAATTCCGTTCGATGATAATTAGTCCCGTTCGAACTCTCATAAGTGATAGAATAAGAGCCAAGAGGGGTACTTCCATGTAAATATAATTCATATTTTGAGAGAGTTCCATATATACGAGGAGCGCCCGAAGGATAGCTAGCGGGTGGGTTCTCAATTCGAAAATCCAAATTAGAAGTAGTTCTTACAGCGGAACTTAACGTTACCGTTGAAGGAAAAGAGCATTTCTGAAAAACGATGTTTTCAGTCAGATTAGCTAACTCTGTATTATATACAATTGCTAAATTTCCATCTTCTGGGTCTGGATCGGATTGCATTGACTCAATTGTAGTAAACAATTTTACATCTCCAGAACCACCTTGTTGTGGAACATTAACTTGGAGATTAACTTCGCTAAAACCATCATAACCCGTATCTGGAAGTAATGTAACGTTTCCATTAGATGTAACAGATACTGTTTTAGATTGTAATTGTTTTATCGGAACGTTAACCGTGATTGCAACTTGGTCCATCGCATCAAAACCAGTGTCGGGAGTCAATGTCGTTTGACCATTTTGAGTTATTGTAAGAGTTTTTTGTTGATATATTCCTGCTGTTTCAATACTTAATATTTCGGTATCAAACTCAGAAGCTGGAATAGGTGTGTTATCTCCAGTCTTTTGTTTGATAGCAGAAGAAACATCATTTAAAAAATTTGTTAAACTATTAATTCTAGCCACGATTTATCCTCCTTTATTTTATTTGTATCCAATCTGTACCATCCCCATAGTAAGTCGCCAAGTCTTTAATCAAAGTCTGATTTTCTGCATCCCACAAATTGACATCGTTAAATCTTTGATAAATTTTTCCATTTACAACTTTTTCATTTTGATAGATTGGTGTAATATAAGTTCCCATTCTACCATCTGTCGAATAAATAATTAATGTGTTATTTTCTAAATCTGTATAGTCTTTATCTTGGACAATTATACCCATTTGATTGTTCGCATTTGCTGTTGTCCCCGAGGTTATACCACCGAAAAACAATATAATATTACCACTATTTAATTTAAAATTACAAATTGGCACACCTTGTACACTGTGAACAGTTGAAGAAAATGGATTAGTAGTTGTAATTCTTTTGTATTCACTTGTACCTAATTTCAACCAACCCCATTGGTATTTATCACCTGATTGAACTATGATACCACTAGATATATTAGTAGTGGAATCACTACCGTGCAAAAACATAAAGTTTATTATCGACAAGAATTTCTCCACCCATACCATTAACAGTTACTGACGACGCACTATTACCACTGACCAGATATGCATAAGGACTAATACTAGACCAACTATCTGTAGCGATATTATAACGTTGAAAATAATACGAACCATATGCGCTATACGGTGCTGAATAAACATAATTACTATAATACACTATACCATTATATCCAAGAGCAAGACTACTTGTAGATAAAGATGTATAGGTGTCTGTTGATATAGTGTATTTATAATGGTAATAACTAGCAGTAATATAAATATTATCCTCTTCATCATACGCACAACCAAGACCTTTATTGACAATATTTGAATATGCGGTTGGTAAATCTGCAATTCTTTCCCATGTATCATTAACCGTATCATACTTATATGAATATTGTCTATAGTCAGCGTTCACTCCATATGCTGTTCCAAAAATATAAATATAATCTCCAACCCAAACAGCTTTAACTCCACCCTGGGGAGTAGGACAATCACTAAGTTGTGTCCAAGTATTAGTGTCAAAATCATATTTCCAATGTCTATGAACTAATTGTGTTGTTTCATCAGAAGATGCTGAACTATGATAGCCAAAAAAATGAACCACGTTTCCTTTCTGAGCATAAGTTGCACCATGTAAGTCTAAATCATTATTAGTACGATTAGCAATAGGATTACTTGGGTCAGTGGTATCAGCATTCGAAAACACAATAGAACCATCCGTTACATATCTTTCGTTTTCAATATAAATATCCTCATAAGTTTTATCAGTATTTATCCAAATCCCATTGGGGTCTTCAGGAGTAGTATCTTGTAAATAAATAGCAGTACCAATATTACCTCCCTCTATTGTGACGGGACGTAAACCACCTTGAACACCCATACAATTTACACCATAACGTAAATTATTAGCTGTAAGTTTTGTATTCTTCTCAGATTGTATATTCTTTAAAACGCTTTCTAAGTTTACACTCATATTATACAGCTCCTTTCAAGATTTTTAATGCTCGTTGTAAACAAATTTGCTCATCATCAATTGTAAAATTAGCCGTTTCACTATCGTCTGGAACGCTTGGATTGTAAATATCATCGGCGATAGCAAATAGCTCAGCATAAGTAGCATCAGCAGTTCCAACATTTATATTTAGTCGTAATTTCTCCATTGCGTCATACCCAGTGTCGGGGGTTATCTCATAATTACCATTTGTTGTAATATTCATTTGTTTATCTTGATACACCCCTTGACTTGGTAGATTCGTTATTTCAAGATCGAAATTAGCTGCTGGAATAGAAGTACTATCACCCTTTTTAGCTTTGATAGCAGTTGCCACATCTGTTAAAAAATCAGATAAACTATTAATTCTAGCCATAACGATTTCTCCCTTCTATCACGCAACAGTCCATCCAGCATCTAAAAATGCTTGATAATTTGACAGGTTTTCGTATCTTGAAACTGGATAAACAGTTGTATAAAGACCTAACCCATATAATTTTTTTGTACCATTATTCAAAGTTAGACAACTAGCTAAAATATTATTTAAACTATCGTCAGATAACAATGGACAATCTCTAAACATTTCAGACACATTAACAGCACTACTCCAATCAAATTGTGGAACAGTCGTTAATTTTCGACAATAATTAAACATCTTTTGTAAATAAACTGCTTTGCTGGTGTCTAATTGTGGCACAGATGTTAAATTTATACAATTATCAAACATACTTTGCATATTGGTAACATTACTTGTATTTAATTTAGGTACAAAAATCAAACCATTACAATTAGAAAACATACCATACATATTAGTAACTGCACTTGTATTTAATAATGGAATTGTCGTCAGCTTATAACAACGATTAAACATATTCTGCATATTAGTTACATTAGATGTATTCAATTGTGCAATTGTTTCTAAATTTTCACAATAAGTAAACATATTTTGCATACTCGTAACATTACTAGTATTTAGCAAAGGTATAGTAGTTAAGTTTTTACAATACTGGAAAAAGTTTTCCATAGTTCTCATATTACTAGTATCAATATCACCACATTCGGTAATCAAATATCTTATATCCATACTACTCGAATACGAAATGCTCGTATCAACAGTTACATTATGACCTCCACCACCAGAGCCTTCGTAATTACCGGTTATACCTAAAATCTTAACATCTTTTTTAATGTTTTCAGGTATTATTTTAGTTGCTTTTTCTGCTAGTATATTTTTGATTTTTGTATTT